>Ga0272446_1000295_pt1 | contig 80295 bp, 67 predicted proteins | sample YNPCB0061_FD_194587 | JGI IMG/M metagenome (GOLD analysis project Ga0272446, IMG submission 194587) | Hot spring microbial mat communities from Yellowstone National Park, WY, United States - YNP-CB-006-1 | ecosystem: Environmental > Aquatic > Thermal springs > Hot (42-90C) > Sediment | place... | reverse complement strand
CCATCTGGGTGACAATTGCCCGGCGGTCGGATGAGGCGGTGATGTCGAGAAAAACGAGTTCGTCCGCGCCTTCGGCATCGTAGCGCCGCGCCTGGGCAACGGGGTCGCCGGCATCCACGAGGTCAAGAAAGCGGACGCCTTTGACAACGCGCCCGGCGTTGACATCGAGGCAGGGAATGATGCGCTTGGCCAGCATCGTGGTGTTTCAGATACCTTGGTTGGTGTTCACTCTATCGTGGGCAAATTGTGGTCAGGCGACGAGTACGGGATGATCAAGTTTACGCGATGCATAGGCAGGCACGGCCCTCAAATCATCCATTTCCAGATCGGGCAGTTCTTGTAAAATTTGTTCAGAACTAAGCCCTGCTGCAAACAAATCCAGAACATCAGACACCCGGATTCTCATACCGCGAATGCATGGACGCCCTGTACACTGCCTGGGATTGGCCGTAATCCGTTCAAGTAGCTCTGACATTTAAAGAAGTCTCCATAAAAAGGTAAGAGACCATAAGTGTCTGAAACCATCTTACATATCAAAGTTAGAAGGGTTATTTACCAGAGTTATAGGCTAAAATCTTTTCCCAGTTCAATTGTCCATTACTTTTGCAGAATTTTTGTAGCAATTCTGCGGTCATTTTATTTACCAGTTGGTTGTAAAGCTTTTGCACTTGTAGATTAGGTTGATATGCCCCTTTTCCAAGTGGTTCTATAATATCAATGTAGAGTGTCTTCTCATTTGATATGAACTCCCAGAATGCCTGACCACAAAGCTTGATGTAGTCGCCTTTGTGTTGCTGCTTGGAGCGTCCGTAGCAACAACCGTTTATTGCTTCAACATGTGTTATTTGGGCATTTTGCTGCAAAGTCCTTTTGGCATTTTTGAAATTGGAAATCATCCGAGCAATCTGCTGGCTATTTCCCCAGTTTGGGCCTGACTTTATTGAAACAATGTAGTGTTTTCCATTTTTTTCAAACTCCAGATCAATGCCTGTGGCCGATGACTTGCGTCCCCCGTGAACTTGACTGCAAACAAAGATAGCCAATCCTTCCAGAAATCCTCCGAACATAGACTCTTCCTGTGAGGACAGGTGTGCATCAAGGATGCTTCTTACAAGGGCTTCTGCTGTTTGTATGTCTTTCGCACGGTACAGGTATGGGTTTTTCCTTCGAAGAATATCTTCTAATTTCAGTTGTTCGAGACTTTGTTTTCGAGCTTGATGAAAAGAAACGATATTTTGCTCAATATAATCAGCCAGCTTCTTCTTTGTGAGCTTTTTTTTCGTCGTTGATGCCATAGTCTTCACCAAGCTCAAACAAGGTCATCTTAACTGGATGGAGACGTGTTTGTGCCAAGTCTATATATTCTGACTTGATGTCGATTCCGACTGAGTTACGCCTAAGCCTCTGTGCGGCCTCACAGGTTGTTCCTGAACCGACGAACGGATCAAGGACCCAGTCACCCTCTTCGGTAAAGAGCCTGATAAACCATTCCGGCAGAGCAAGTGGGAATGAAGCACTGTGCTGTTTGTTTCCGGTCTCCGTCGCCAGATGAAGTACGTTTGTCGGATAGGCCAGATGGCGGCCCAGCCAATTGGCAATATTTTTGCCGAAACCACTGCCTACACGGGAATCAAAGCGCACCATATCATTTTTGCCGAGTGATTTCAAGCGTGTCTCGGACCAGTTTCCCATCGGAACACGGACGGCATCCTGAAACATCTTGAACTTCCTGCTTTTGTTGAATTGCAGACAGCGTTCCCAGGCATCCCGGAAGCGATTGGGCCACTTGCCGGGATAGCAGTTTTTCTTGTGCCAGATGTACTCTTCCGTCCACAGCCACCCCTGTCGGCGGAGCGCCAGGATAAGTTCCAACACGTAAGTATGGCGTTCGCCGTCAACCACCTTTTCCTTGATGTTCAGAATGAATGTCCCGCTTGGTTTCAGGACACGCTGGAATTCCTCGGCGCGCGGGAGAAACCACTCCACGTAGTCATCCGGATGAATGCCGCCGTAGGTTTTTGCCCGGCTGTCAGCATAGGGAGGCGAGGTGATGATGAGATCGAAGGTGTTGTCCGGGAACGTTTTGGAAAGCACATCGAGGCAGTCTCCCTGAAGCAGTTCGGTTTTGATTTCACGCATCGCTTTTGACCTGGCGGCTGAGGGCTGGCTTTATCCAAGTTGTGTGTTCAAGCCGCAGACCGGGCAGAACACGTCGCTTTTCGAGATGACCGCATCGCAGTTGGGGCAACGAAGCCCCGTTTCTGCCGGCAACGGTGGCGGCAGGGCTGACCTGGCCGCCGGCCGGTCCATCGGATGCCCACACTGGTAACAGAACCGCGCCTGGGGATCGACCTGTCCGGCACCACAGGCCGGACAGACCGGCAGTACCACCGCCCCACCCGTCGGCGGCGGACTAGGGCTGTCCGCCGGAGACCACGCCCGGCCCGGCACGTCATCGGGCGGCATCGGACGCATCCAGTAGCTGCCGTCCAGCAGGGACGCATAGGCCCCGGTTTCCGCCCACTGCTTGATTTCCCTGGCGCGCACGGCCGGGAAGGCATGCGTGCGCCGGTACACCTGCAAAAACTTGTACACCCGGCTGAGCAGATCGCGGTCGAGTTCTTCGTAGGCGTCGGCCTGACGCAGGAATTCCTCGACGTTGAGCTGGTCGAAAACCGCCCGACTCCCCCCGGCCAGCTTCAGCAGCAACGTCAGATAGGTGTCCAGGTCCTGGACCACCAGCAGCCCCGCCCGGTCACAGGAAAGTTCGGCCTTGCGGTCCCATTCGTACAGTGCCAGCAGCAGGCCCGTCCCCACCAGCGAGCCAAGCCCAAAGGTCGCTTCCCCAATCCGCTCGATGATGATCGAGAGGAAGTTGGCCATCATCTTGTACAGCACGTGGCCGCACTTGATATGACCCAGTTCATGAGCAATGACACCCAGCAGCTCATCCTCCGACAGGAAATCCACCAGCCCGGACTGAAGTACGATGAAGGGCTGTTCCGTCCCAAACGTGTAGGCGTTGAGAATCGGGTCCTGGTCGAGATACAGCTCCGGCTCCGGCAGGGCCAGAATGGCGCAGGCTTCACGGAGCAGGTCGTGAATGCGCTTGCACTGCCGGGGCGTGACGCGCACGTTGTCGGCAGTGTTCGTCACCCGGAACCAGCGTTCCCAGCCGTACTCGTTCAGTTTGCGAATGATGAAGTCCAGCCCGCGCGCCTGCTTGACAGCATCCAGGGCCGCCACGTCCAGTGGGTGCTGAAAGTCGGCTGCCCGCAGCCTGGGCAAACGGATGCGTTCCCGTCGTGGCGCTGTCATGGTGTGCCTCGCTGTGAAATGGCTTGCCCGTCGGGCAGGCTGCCCGGCGAAGCGCCGGGGGCGCGTAACCTATAGCACAGGCCGCGCCAAAAACGACGAAGCGCCACCTGTGACAGGCGGCGCTTCGTGCGCAAAGCGTGTGTCCCTCACCGGGAAAAGGCGGTCAGGGGGAACTTACACAGCCACTCCAGCTTGCTGCTGGCGTACAATTTCTTCCATCCGGTCTTTCAGGTATAGCTTACGACGTTTGAGCAAGGCGGATTCTTCCAGTTCATCGGGGCGGGGGTGGGGCAGCGCCAGAATTTCCTGCAAGCGGGCATCGGCGCGCTGGTGTTCACGGACGAGGCTGCGATACTCCGCATGGGTTTGGAACAGGTGTTGTTTGAGCGACTCCAACGTGGCAAGACTCATGGGTGTATTCTCCTTGGTGAGAACTGCATAGGACGAGCGCGGTGGTCATCGAAACCGGGACAGGGTGCAAACCAGCGAGGGACGAGAGAAGGTTTCGTGAAGCGGTGAGGTTTCAAATGTATTACGCGGCATTTTCAAACGCAAGTGAGTGTCTGTGGTGATACGCTCCCTGTCGTCACGTACGTTGCGGCTGTCGCTGGGGCCGGCCGCCCTGCTCGTGGCCGCGGCCGGGGTGTGGTTCTGGTGGTCGGCCCGGCGGGCCGCTCAGGAAGTACGGCTGGCAGCGGCCGCGGCCGGCCAGCCGGACATCCGTTCAATGCCGCTCTCTGCGCCGGATACCAGCGGCGTTGTGCTCTGGCTCGATACTTCCGACATCCAGGCGCTGGTTGAGTTTCGCGGACAGCTCTACGCCGCAACCAACGGTGGGCTGCTGGTTCTGTCCGCCGATGGCAGGGTAGTCCGCCAGCTTACACCGGCTGACGGCCTGCCCGACCACGCCCTGACAGCGCTGGCCGTCTTTCGTGATCGGCTCTTTATCGGGACGCGCGCGGCGGGCCTGCTCGAATACGACGGCACCAAACTCATCCGGCACGAGTTTCGCCGTCCGCCGGCCGTCCACGTCAGTTGTCTGCTGGCTACGCCAGACTACCTGATCATCGGGCTGCTCGACGGCGGCCTGTATGACTTCGACGGCAGCGTGTTCGCCCAACGCTTTCAGCCGTCGCAGGCGACGCGGATGACCGGCATCACCGCGCTGCATGCCCAGGGGACGCGCCTGTACGTCGGCACACTGGCGCAGGGGCTGTTCATCTGGCGGGAGGGCAGTCTGCAACACCTGCCTCCGGCAAGCGGGCTGCCCTCCCCCCACGTGACAGACTTTGCCTGGCATGACGGGCATCTGTACGTGGCAACCGACGCCGGCATCGCGCGGCTGACGCGCGACGAACAGCTCGAACTGGTTTCGCGCCAGGCCAACGTCTGCTCGCTGGCCGTGCATCAGGGCAAACTCTACGCCGGGCTGGTGGTTGGCGGCGTGGTCGAAGTCCAGCCGATGACAGAAGCCATGTTGCGCGCCGCGCGCCTGTCTCCCGCCCAGGCGTCGGCGAAGGCACCCCGTCAGGTCAGGTTGGCCGTTGTCGGCGAGCGGCTGCTGGCGCTCACGCCAGACGGAGTGCAGGTGGTGTCTCCCAAAGCCAATGGCGGTTTTGAATGGGAGCGGTTTGACCGTCCGGGAAGTCCGAGGCAACGTCTGAAGTCCGGCCATGTGACCAGCCTGGCCTTTGATGCCACCGGACGGCTCTGGGTCGGCACGTTCGAGCAGGGGCTGGACATTCTGGACCCCGAAACCGGCGACGTGCTGCGCCACGTGCAGGATGAAACCGTACGCGAAATCAACTACCTGTGCGCCACGTCGCGTCTGTCGCCGATGCTGGCGGCAACCTCGCAGGGAATTGTGGCTTTTGAGTCCAACGGCCGCGTGGTACGGCGCTACGATACCGCCTCGTCCATGCTGATCGGCAATGCCGTCTCACACCTGTGTCCGGTCAATGGCGGAAGCGGCCCGGCGGCGCTGGCTGTGGCCACAGCCAAGGGACTGACCCTCTGGCAGGATGGCATCGGCCGCAGTCTGACAGCCTTTCACGGGCTTCCAAGCAACTACCTGTACTGCTGCGCCGTGCATGACAGCCGGCTCTACGTTGGGACGCTCGCTGGACTGGCAGAACTCGACGGGCTGCGCGTAGTGCGGACGTGGCGCACCGACAACGCGGAACTTCCCGCCAACTGGATTAGCGCCCTTCTGAGTGTGGACGGCCTGCTCTACATCGGGACCTACGGCGGCGGCGTCTGTGCCCTGCATCCGAATGGTGACATAGTGCGCTTTCCTGAAACGAAAGGCATCGAAGTCAACCTCAACGCTATGGCGACGGATGGCGAGCGGCTGTACGTCGGAACACTCGACCGTGGTCTGCTGGTGTATGACCTGCGGCGGCGGCAATGGCATATCTGGCAGAGCGGGCTGCCTTCGGCCAACGTCACGGCGCTGGCGGTTCGTCCCGACGCCCTGTTTGTGGGGACGACCGGCGGCCTGGCCCGCATTGAAAAGTATCGTTTTGAGTAGGCGGCTGTGCGTGGCAGCCGCCCTGTACCGGATGGAGAAAACGACCGATGCGCGCTTTTCTGGCCCTTGCGCCTGACCCTGCCGCCCAGACCGTGCTGTGCCGTTACCAACGGCGGCTGGCGCAGGCTTCGTGGGCGCACCAGGTGAAATGGGTGGCGGAAACCAACCTGCACCTGACGATTCGCTTTCTGGGCGAGGTGACGCCAGCGGTGCAGGCGGAGTTGGTCGGCCGGTTGGAAGCGGCACTGTCCCGACCCGGCGCGCCGGGGCGTCTGGAGCTGGAACTGACCGAGCCGCGCTGGTTTCCCTCGGCGCGGCAGCCCCGGACACTGGCCTGTCTTGTGCCGGAAACACCGCCGCTGATGGCGCTGGCGGCGCTGGCCGAAGCCAGCGCCCGCGATGCCGGACTGACCCCCGAAGAAAGACCTTTCCGCGCGCACATCACCCTAGGACGGATGCGCCCGACCCTGACCGTCTCCCCGAAACTGGATATTGCCCCGGCCCGAACCGGTTTCCGGGCCGATGCACTCGTGCTCTACCAGAGCACCCTGACGCCGGCAGGGCCCATCTACACCGAACAGCAACGCTTTCTGCTGGTCGGCCCGCGCCAGACATCTGACGACTCCACTGGCGGGTGAGCGGTCAAAACGCCGCCAGAATGCCGGGGTACCGCTGGCTGGACATCCCCGGCACTCCGCGCGCCGGAATTTCCGGCTCCGGCGGACAGGGTGTTTCCGGTTCAGAGCGTGCCGCGCGCGGCCTGGTCGCGTTCGATGGCCTCGAACAGGGCCTTGAAATTGCCCTTGCCGAAACTTTCGCTGCCCCTGCGCTGGATGATCTCGAAAAACACCGTCGGCCGGTCCTGAACCGGCTTGGTGAAAATCTGAAGCAGGTAGCCCTGGTCGTCCCGGTCAATGAGGATGTTGAGATCGCGCAGCACGGCGAGGTCTTCTTCGATGTTGCCGACCCGTTCCGTGATGGTGTCGTAGTAGGTTGCCGGGACGCTCTGCAACTCCACGCCGTTGTCCCGCAACCGGGACACGGCCCCGATGATGTCCGGCGTGGCAATGGCGATGTGCTGGACGCCGGGCGAGCCGTAAAAATCCACGTATTCCTCGATTTGAGACCGCTTTTTGCCTTCGGCCGGCTCGTTGATGGGCAGTTTGATGGCCAGGTTCGGGCTTGCCATCACCTTTGACCGCAGCGCCGTGTATTCCGTCGAGATGTCTTTCTCGTCGAAGTGCCGGAACTGGAAGAAGCCGAAAATGTCTTCGTAGAACTTCACCCACGTTTCCATCTGGTGCCAGCCGACGTTGGCCACCACGTGGTCAATGCGGTGGAGAAAGCCGGTGTGCGGGGCCTTGACCAGGCGCGGCACAAAGCCGGGCAGGAATGGGCCGGTGTAGTCGTCGCGGCCGACGAAACGGTGGATCGTGTCGCCATAGGCGGCAATTTCGGCGATATGCGCGATGCCGTGGTCATCACGCAGCGTTTCCGGCGCGCGATGCGCCGTCGCGCCACGTTCGACGGCCCGGGTGAAGTCCCCGACGACATCCGGGGTGCGAAAAGCTACGGCCTGAACACCATCGCCGTGCCGGCGGACGTGTTCGGCAACCGGGTGGTCCGGGGTGAGCGCGCCGGTGACGACCAGGCGAATCGTCCCGTGCTGGAGGGCGTATGATACGCAATCGTGCACGCCGGTTTCGGGGCCGCGGTAGGCCACAATGTCGAAGCCGAACGCCGTACGGTAGAAATGGGCCGCCTGCTTTGCATTGCCGACGTAAAACTCAACGTGGTCGAAATCCGCCACGGCCAGCGGCGCGCGCTCGTGCCGGGTTGCTTCTTTGGGTGCGGACATAGAATGATAACCCCCTGGAGAGCAGGTAAGAAAACGCACATTTGATTGTCATCCGGCCGGGTCCGATGTGCAAGGTGTTCCACGGCACAAAGGCATCGGAATGGTTTCACGCCCGGGCGGTTCTCGTTTAGAGTTGTGGTCGCGGCCGTTATCACCCGGCCCGCCACAAGTGTTCTGCCATGACGCACTCACGATTGACCCACGCCGTTCAGGCGTTGATGCAGGCATATACGTCGCCGTCCGTGTTGCAGACCAACCATGGGTCACTTCCGTCACGCGACGCCATCATCAAAACCCTGCTTGACTTTCGGGAACTACTGCTTCCGGGGTATTACGGCATCGTGGCGCAGGCGGCCACACGGGAACGGGTCAGGGGGCTGGTGGAAGACATTGCCGCTGAGTTGCCAAAGCAGATTGCGCTGGCGCTGTGCCACGACCGGAAGCTGCCCAGGGAACACTGTGCGGAATGTTCGGATTGCCAGGCGGAAGCCGAGGCCATTGTGTGGGACCTGCTCGACCGGCTGCCGGCGCTCCGGGAGATGCTGGCCGAAGATGTGGAGGCGGCATACCTGGGCGACCCGGCCGCGCATGACCACGATGAAGTGATTTTGAGCTATCCCTGTGTGCAGGCGATTTTTGTCCACCGCATCGCCCATGATCTGTTCACCCGTGGCGTGCCGCTCATTCCGCGCATCATGTCCGAGTATGTTCACGGGCGGACGGGGATTGACATTCATCCCGGCGCACAGATTGGCCGGCGGTTCTTCATTGACCATGGCACAGGCGTGGTGATTGGGGAGACGACGGTCATTGGCAATAACGTCAAGCTGTACCAGGGCGTGACCCTGGGCGCGCTGTCGTTTCCCAAGGATGCCAACGGCTCGCTGGTCCGCCACATCAAGCGGCATCCGACCATCGAGGACGATGTGGTGATCTATGCCGGGGCCACCATTCTGGGCGGCGAGACCGTCATTGGACGGGGCAGCGTCATTGGCGGTAATGTGTGGCTGACGCACTCCGTCGCGCCCTACAGCAAGGTCGTCATCGAAGAACCCCACATACGGATTGTGACCCGTACAGAAACGGCGCGCACGACCTGAACGGCCTGGCGCGGCCACTGTGGCCACAGGGCGCGGCCGGCCGCCTGGAGCAACGACATGCAAGCTGGTTTGACAACTGGATTTCCCGGGAAACTGTTTATCGTTGAAGGGATTGATGGTTCGGGCAAAAGCACGCAACTCGATCTGTTGCACAAGTGGCTGATTGCCGAAGGGTACTGCGTTTTTTTCAGCGCGTGGAACTCCTCGCCGCTCGTCAAAAAGACAACCAAGCTCGGCAAGGAAACCCATTCCCTTTCTCCGACCACGTTCAGTTTGATCCATGCGACGGACTTTGCCGACCGTACCGAACGCGAGATTGTTCCTCCGCTCAAAGCCGGGGCGATTGTGCTAGCCGACCGCTACGTTTACACGGCCTTTGCACGGGATTCGGTCCGGGGTAACGACCGCAACTGGGTTCGCAAGGTCTATGGTTTTGCCGTTCCACCAACCATCGGGTTCTATTTTCGTGTACCGCTGGAAACGGCGCTGGACCGCATTCTGGTGGGGCGGCCGGAGCTGAAATACTACGAAGCCGGTCTCGACATGGGCTGGTCAGAGGACCCTTATGAGTCGTTCCGTATCTTTCAGGGCAAGATACTGGAGGAATACGAGCGACTCGTGGAGGAGTATAACCTGACGGTCATTGACGCCACGCTTCCCATTACCGAACAGCAGCGGATCGTGCGCAGTCTCGTCAAGCCACACCTGAAGGATGTTCTGCGCGATCCACAGTTTCGCCGTCGCCGGCGGTGAGTGGATGCCGTGGCGGCCGTCCTGCGACGGTCAACGTTGGAGTACCTTATGACCAAGGTTCAGTTTTTTGGCGCCGGACTTCCGGGCTTTCAGGAAAAAGACCTGCCGGGCCGCCTGATCGTTCTCGAAGGCACGGATGGCGTCGGGCGCTCGACCCAGATTGCCCTGCTCAAAACCTGGCTCGAATCCTCCGGGTTTGCCGTCCTGGACACCGGACTGACGCGCTCGCTGCTTGCCGGGCGCGGCCTCAAGAAAGCCAAGGAAGGTCACACCCTTGGCGCCAGGACCATGGACCTGTTTTATGCGACCGACCTGGCCGACCGTCTGGAAAACCAGATGATTCCGGCGCTGCGGGCGGGGTTCATCGTCCTGACCGACCGCTATGTGTATTCACTGATGGCGCGTGCCATTGTGCGCGGCGCGGCACTGGACTGGATTCAGAGTGTCTATGGTTTTGCCCTCAAGCCGGATGCGGTGTTGTACCTGAAGATTGACCTGGCGCATCTCATTCCGCGGGTGCTGACGAGTACCGGCTTTGATTACTGGGAATCCGGGATGGATTTTCTGCCGGGCGATGACATGTATGACTGCTTCGTGCAGTACCAGACCCGGCTGCTGGCGACCTTCGATCAACTGGCGCGGCAGTATGATTTTGAGACGGTGGACGCGACCCAGACCGTCAACAAGGTGTTCAGCGTGTTGCAGCGCAAGATTCGGAGGGTACTGCCCAGGGTCGCCCCGGTTGTAGAGATACCGGCGGCTTTGAATCCGCCTTCCAAAGCCGGTGTTGCTGCGGCTGAAGCCGATCTGGAAGGTCGGCGCGAAGCTATCGTGTCGCTAAGTGAAGTCGAAGCCAGCAAGCTGAAAGGCATTACCGGAGCAGCGGCGGCTGACAACCACAAACCGTCGGCGGCGCGGCGCAGGACAGCGAAGAAATCCTGACGGGTTCCAATCCGGCGGTGTGGCGGAGGGCCAGGCGTCACTAAGGGGGTGACTCCGCGACCGGTGTCGCCACCAACCGAAAGCCGATGTTGCTGTCGCGTGCTTGGGGCAATTCTTTGCGCCCGCCCCTCGGACTGCACTGCTCTGCAGGGCTGTCATAGGCACCGCCGCGGATGAATCCGCCGGCACACCACTCCCAGACATTGCCAAACATGTCGTGCAGGCCAAACCCGTTGGGCTGTTTGCCCCCGGCGGGATGGGGCCGCCCACCCGCATTGGGCTGATACCAGGCCACGGCATCGAGACTGGGTGAACCACTGCCCCGGGCGGCAAATTCCCACTCCTCGACGGTTGGCAGGCGGTACCGGAAGGAGCTGTTGCGTTCCAACTGGTTGAGCGTCTCGATAAACTGCAAGACATCCTCCAGCGAAACGCGGTTGACCGGCACGGTGTCGCCCCGTTGGTAACTGGGGTTGTTGCCCATCACGGCGTACCACTGCTGCTGGGTGACTTCATACTTGCTGAAGTACAGGACCTGCCCGTTGAAGCGAAGTGGAATCATTTCCATGCCCAGGGTGTTGACCAGGGGACGGGAGGCCGGCGGCAATGGCACATTGGCCGGCTGCGTGGCTGGACTTGCTGGTGTTGTGGGGTTGGCTGGCTGCGTAGTGGAAGTTGCCGGTGTCGGCGGGGCGGTTGGGCGTGAAGCGGAGGGTGGTTTGCGGACGGTCTTGCGCCTGACCGGCTCTTTCCTGGACGGCTCTTTCCTGAAGGGGTTGTCGCCCTGTCCCCAGGCCCGGTTGATAAAACCCAGGTTGAAGAGACTCATGCCGAGTACACAGGCAAGTATCCCGTTCACAGGATGGGTACGTCGGGCAGGCATGGGCTGTGGAGTTTTTAGGGCATCAGTTCATTGGTTTTTGGACGGTGGCAGTTCGACATCCCGCGCGCAGCGAAAACCCAGCGCCGGGTCGCGGGTGTCAGGTGGGACCTGGGTACGTTTTGTCGCCGACGCATACTTGCCTGGCAGCGAAAACCCACCGCCGCGCACGATCTTGGTTCCAGGCACCGGCTTGCGGGCGCTTCCCGGATAGGGTGCGTCATCAGAGGCCGTCCACTCAGCGACATTCCCCGCCAAATCAAACACACCCTCCGGTGTGGCGCCGGTCGGAAAACTGCCGACGGTTTCGGTGTGTCCCACTTCGGCTTCAGCCGAGTTGAGCCGCCAGCGGGCAAATTCGTTCCCCCAAGGATAGCGGCGGCCTTCGGTTCCACGGGCGGCAAATTCCCACTCAGCTTCTGTCGGCAGGCGTTTCCCAGCCCAGGCAGCGTAGGCCCGGGCATCCTCCCAGGAAACATTACCTACGGGATAGTTGGCTTTGCCGACGGGATAGGTGCCGTTTTTCCAGTCCGGTGGTGCCGGGTGTCCCGTGGCTTTGACAAAGGCAGCGTAGGCGGCATTGGTCACTTCATATTTGTCAATAAAGAAAGGACTGACAATGACCTCGTGGGCGGGGACTTCATAGGGCTTAGCCGGGTCTTCCGCGCTCGGGCTGCCCATCCGAAAAACGCCACCTGGAATCAGAACCATGTCGGGGGGGGCCACGGACGGGCGTGCTGTCTTCCCCTCTGACTCGTCCCTGGTTGATTTGGATGACGCCGTGGATTGATTCAATGCCGGGGTAAACATCCGCCACATCAGCAGTCCGGCGCCAACGAACAGAACCAGGGCCAGGCTGACACTCACCAGCGGTAAAACAAGTCGGGTGGATACCGGGGACGGCATTGGTCCGGACTGTTCCGGCTGGCGGGCGGATGGTTGTCCCCGGTAGGTCGGTGGAATGGAGGGGTTGTTGGAAGGGGATGACGGCACGGACACCAGCGGTATCGTCGGTGAGTCCAGGAATCCACCTGCCGGTTGGGTTGCCGAAAGTTGTGTAAAAGGCAGGGGGTCTGTGGCCCGGCTGACGTTGGCATTCGTGCTTCGGCTGGGTGCCAGCCAGTCGTTTGCCTCCGATGCCGGCAGACGAAGTGTTTGGATAATCGCCAGCGCAAACGCCCGAGCCGATGAAAACCGTTCCTGCGGGTCGTATCGGATGGCCCGGTCCAGAAGGTCGGCCAGCGCCGGGGAAATCTCCGGGGCCATCCCGCGCCAGTCGAGTTCCAGGCGGTCCTGGTTTGCGAGGGAATGTGGATGCCGACCGGTAGCATAGGTAATGGCGGTCATGGCCAGAGCATAGAGGTCACTGGCAAAGGTGGGCCGTCCGACCACCTGCTCCGGCGGCATATACCCTCTCGTCCCGGTCTGCATGGTGTAACCATCCGTGTGGGTCACTTCCTTGACCACACCGAAGTCAATGAGAACGACCTGCCCCGTGGCACGGCGCAGCATGATGTTGTCCGGCTTGATGTCGCGGTGAATGATCGGGGTCAGTCCCGTGTGGATGTAGTCCAGCACCCGGAGCGCCCCCAGGAGCAGATGCACCGTGGCGGCTTCCGTCTGGGGCCCTTCACGTTTCAGCTTTTGCGTGAGAGTCTCACCGTCAATCCATTCCTGAACCAGGTAATGGCGCTCGTTCTCGCTGAAGTACGCATACAGTTCGGGAATGCCCCCCTGCGAGCCGCGCCCCAGACTTTCCAGCAGGATGGCTTCCCGTCGGAAGCGCTCGCGCACCTGATCGGCCATCTCTGGGTCGCCGCTCCAGATCAGTTCCTTGACAACACACTTCCGGTTCGAGGGCGAGTGCGTGTCTGTGGCCAGATACGTTTTCCCGAACGCACCCCGGCCGAGTTCCTCACCCAGAAGATACCGGTTTTGGAGAAGCGTCATGCCACGCTACCTCGCCGCACGTTGCGCCTTGTGCCAACTCTCAGGTTTGCCTTCGCTTTTACAACGCGAAAAGCAAAACGGCAAGCAGCGCGCCGCACAGCGTGCAGACGAAGTTGACGGCTTCGTTGTCCAGGTAGCCGGCGTTTTCAGACGTAGCGCCCAGCAGACTGTCGATCAGGTTGCCGCCCATGCCCCCGATGGCAATGCACCAGACCGCCCGGTGCAGATTGGCATCGGCGGCAGCGTAGGCCAGCGCGCCAAAGGCAATGGCCGTGAGCAACCCGGCCAGCAGACCAATGACGGACACCGCGCCGTTGTCACCAATCCGGGCGCGCCGCCAGGTCGTGATCGAGTAGGGCACGCCGCCATAGACCCGGCCGATTTCTCCGGCCACGGTGTCTGAAGCCGCCGCCGCAAATGAGCCCAGGACGGCAACCGTAAAGAGTCCGGCATGAGGTGTCAGGACAACCAGGGGGGCACACAAGGCCGCAACGCCGGCATTGGCGACGGCATTGCGCCAGGTACGGATTTCCTGCGCCGTACGCTTGGCGCGCTTCTTCTCATAGCCGATTTTCGAGGCGACTGTGCCGACAATGAAAAATGCCATGAGTCCGCCCACTCCCAGCCAGCCCAGCGTTGCATAGAGGATCAGCGCAAAGCCGGCGCCGGTGAGCGCCCCTGACCAGTCCACGGATTTCGTCGCGCGGGCGACAAGCCCCAGAACGACGGCCAGCGCCAAGGCCAAGGGCAGCCGGGCAAGGACGCCCGCCTGCGCGGCCTGCCAGGCCGTCCAGTCGAGTTGGGTGGCCAGGAACAGCACGCCAGCCGCCGAACCGGCCACGAGGGGATTGTCGCAGATGTCGTAGGGCAGCGACTCCAGCAGCGCCGCCACGCCGGCCGCCGCCAGGATGACCAGGGCGAGTCCCAGCGGCGTGAAGGGATGACCGCCCACTACGAGTACCGTGACGAGCGTGCCCAGCCACCCGAACAGAATGAATCCCAGTGTTCCGAAGAGGCTTTTCCGTGGATTCCACCACAGCTTCGGACCGCGGATACCCTGCCCGCAGACCACCGCCATGCCATCCCCGTAAGCCATCATGGCCCAGCCGCCGGCCACAACCCACAGGTTCTTCGGGAAGAGCAGGGTGAGCGCCACCACTGCCGCCGGGTAGGCAATGACGCCCACCGAGTAGCCTTGGGCCTGCTCATGTGGGCGGAGCAGGCTGGGCATCCACTTCGGAAGTACCCAGGCCAGAGCCAACCCGGACAGCCCCATCAACAGGGTTTGCCAGAACGAAACGACGGCCAGGGCGAAAATCCCCATGCCGACATGCACCAGCCGCCGGCGCATCTCCGAGCTGTCCGCTGCGCCAGCCAGCGACGCTGCACGCCAGGCGGGATCGAAGACTTCCATGACGCATACTCACTTCAAAAGGAAAAGGCAGGGGACGCCGGTGCCACCTGCCTTCAACCTACTGAACTCGTACCGGTCGGGCAAACCTTTGTACAGGCGTTGCCCCCGGTAAGGAAAAGCCTCAGTTGAGAAACATAAGCATTTTGACGAAGAGCTTTGGCACATAGTTACCAAAAGCCCCGATCAGGCAAATTGCCAGCAAAACTCCAAACCATGCCCAGGCAACCTTGCTGATGTCTTCCATGGCGACTCCCTCCATGACTTGCAGTGTTCAAGTGTGGGACGCTTGTTGAACCCATGCTAACACAGTCCATCCGTAGGAAAGGCGCCCTTTTTCCCGGACACTTGTGTTACAAGACAGTCCGGCCCGCAGGGCATTTCCCGGTGGCCGCACCTTGGACCAAAATGGAAGACTGCCAATGACAACCGCCAATTTGACCGGAAAGACGCTGTTCATTACCGGCGCCAGCCGTGGGATTGGGCTGGCCATTGCCCTCCGGGCTGCACGCGATGGCGCCCGCATCGCCATTGCCGCCAAAACGGCCGAACCTCACCCGAAGCTGCCCGGAACTGTCTATACGGCAGCAGCGGAAATTGAAGCCGCCGGCGGGAAAGCCCTGCCGCTTGTCGTGGACATTCAGGACGAAAACCAGGTGGCCGCAGCCGTGGCGCAGACGGTCGAAACCTTCGGCGGCATTGATATTCTGGTCAACAACGCCAGCGCCATCAGCCTGACCCCGACGCTGCAAACGCCCATGAAGCGGTATGACCTGATGCACCGGATCAACACCCGTGGCACGTTCGTCTGCTCTCAGGCGTGCCTGCCGCACCTGTTCAAGGCGGACAATCCGCATATCCTCAACATCTCACCGCCGCTCAATATGGAAGCCCGGTGGTTTGCGCCCCACGTGGCCTACACCATGGCCAAGTACGGCATGAGCATGTGCGTGTTGGGCATGGCCGCGGAGTTTCGCGAACAGGGCGTGGCGGTCAATGCGCTGTGGCCGCGCACAGCGATTGCTACGGCTGCTGTCCGCAACCTGCTCGGTGGCGACGAGACGATTCGGCGCTGCCGGAAGCCGGAAATCATGGCCGAGGCCGCTTATGCCATTCTGACCCAGCCGAGCCGCGCCTGCACGGGCAACTTTTTCATTGACGAAGACGTTTTGCGGAGCGCCGGCGTCACCGACTTCACACCCTACGCCATAGACGCTTCGGCCGAACTGCTGCCGGACTTTTTCATCTGAATGCAACCCTTTTGGTACGGACCATGCTTCGCCTGACGATTCGCCAAGTCATCTGGTTGGTCATTGCAGCTTCCATTATTGGCGGCGGTGGCATTACAGTTGCTGCCTACTTCACCGCCAAATGGCTCGATGCCCGGCAGACACCGCCGCCCCTGCCTTCCACGGTCAATTCCGGCTCCGAGCCGCTGCCGGAGGCGGCCCCCCCGCAACTCGATGCCGATGAGCGCAACAACATCAGCGTGTACGAGCGGGTCAGCCCCGGCGTGGTCAACATCAACACGACCTCGTTTGTCGAAGACTTCTTCTTCGGCGCATATCCCCAGCAGGGAAGCGGGTCGGGCTCGATCATTGACACCAAAGGTCACATCCTGACCAACTACCACGTCATCGAGGGAGCCAGCCGGCTGGATGTCACCCTGGCCGACAACACTTCCTATCCGGCGACGGTCGTCGGAGCGGACCCGGACAATGACCTGGCCATCATCCGCATCCAGGCGCCGCCGGAGCGCCTGCGCGTCGTGCCGCTGGGGTCGTCACGTAACCTGAAAGTCGGGCAGAAGGTTCTGGCCATCGGCAATCCATTTGGACTGAACCAGACCCTTACCTCGGGCATCATCAGCGCCTTGGGACGGCCGCTCCGCAGTGAGAATGGACGCACCATCGAGAATGTCATCCAAACCGATGCGTCCATCAATCCCGGCAACTCCGGCGGCCCGCTGCTCAACTCGGCTGGCGAGATGATCGGCATCAATACGGCGATCTATTCTCCACGTGGGGGGAGTGTCGGTATTGGCTTTGCCGTTCCGGTGGATATTGCCAGGCAGATCATCCCGGACCTGCTCGAATACGGCCGGGTACGCCGTCCGTGGTTGGGAATTACCGGAACGTATCAGCTCAACGCCCGGCTGGCGCAGCGGCTGAACCTGCCGGTCAGTGAGGGGCTGATTCTGACAGGACTGGCACCGCGCGGCCCGGCCGCACAGGCGGGCCTGTATGCCAGTGACCGGGTCATCCAGCGGGGCGGACAGATCATCGTTGGGGATGTGCTGGTCAAAGTGGGTGACGTACCCATCAGGTCCAATGAGGATTTGTACCGTTCGCTCCGGGAGAAAAAAATCGGCGAAACCATCCCCGTGACCATCGTGCGCACCGGACAGACACTGACGGTCAGCGTGACGTTACAGGAACGACCGAGCGCGTAGCCACCGGTCGGGGAAAGCCACCGGGAGCGCACAACGGGCTGAAAAAAGGCGATGTCAACGGCTGTGTTGCCGTGACATCGCCCGTGTGATGCGTTCATGAAACGTCGTGGGCCTTTCGCTGGGGTTGAAGTGGCGAACCCGGCTCGTCGGTGGCTGCCCTCAGCCTGCTTGGTCTCCCATGTTCTGTGGCGAAAGGATCAGGCCGCGGTGGGCGGCACGTACTTGACGGTTGGTTTGGTACAGGCTGGTGTCGTGACTTGTGCCGTGACCTGGGCGCGGACGAAGCAATCCCGGCAGAGTACCGGGCGCCCCTGCGTCGGTAGAAACGGCACGGTCGTCTGGATACCGCACTCCGCGCATTCCACTTCGACCTGGATGCGCGGACGGCTCCCATCCGTCGCCATCATGCTCAGCAGTTGGTTGAAACGCTCGTTCTTGCGTGTTTTGCACGGCTTGCAGCGTTTCGGTGGATTTTTCAGTCCCTTGTCAGAGAAAAATTGTTGCTCCCCGACGGTGAAGACAAAAGGCGCGCCACACTCGACACAGTTGAGGTGGATGTCTTCAAACACCGGTGTAAGTGCTTTGTCCTCAGCTTCCATAATCCATGTTGCTCCTTCTGCGTGTCTCCCTTCCTGCCGCAAGATGCGGGGCGCGGGTGTTACCCTGACCGATACTTCCGCTTCTGCCACCACCCGCCGTCCGACAGCACCCGGCGCTGTGGAAAAGACAACCCTCCGCTGCCGCGACCGGTTGGTGGTGCGTTCCCCTTGCTCACCCTTGGATGAATCTGTGAAATCTTTTCTGGACAGAGAGTTATCTATTGAAGGCTAAAGTAAGTGTCAAGCCCTCTTTTGCGCTCACATCCGGCAGCGAAGCGGTGCATCCAAGGCAAATTGTTGAGAGACTTCGAGTTATCTCCATCTATAGATTGAAATCTTTTTTTTTGTTCGGTTTAGTGGGTAAGAGTTAGTGTGGCTTCTCACCGGTTGTTTACAGTCCCCTGTGGAAGCTTTGTGGAACCTGTGAGTGGCGAGTGGCGAATGGCGAGTGGTAGGGGCAATCCCCGGAACTGCCCGTACGGCTTGGGCGCACCGGCTCCAGGTGCATGAAGAACAGCGGATACACTGGCGCTGCACGGGTTCGTCTTGACACCTTGGAGGAGGGACAACAAGATGCGTGCGCATCAAAGGACGGTTTCTGTATTTTCACCCAAGGGCAGCATCCTGACAGGCATCTGCTGGCTTGATTAACCTTGGCTGAAACTGTTCGGTTGATGCCGGTTGCGCGGTGCTCACCAGGTGGCAACGGGTGCAACCAAAGTTTGTTACCCGAAGTCAGAAACTCATCACCGGGGAATCACTACACCCACACAGGAGAAACACAGGACTCATGAAGCCCATCAAACACGCTGAAAAGGCGTTGTCGAAGCTCGCAGGAGGGCTGTTTGAAGCCATACAGTCAGTCAACAAGTACCGCCCAGCCCCTTCCTTCACGCCCAAGTGGTCTGACAAGCCCATGCTCAAGTCATGGCAGAAGACCAAACCAACGCTCGGCTGGCCACGGACGACCGACTCGCTGTGCCCGAAGTGTGTCAAGGAGGCACGCGAAAAAATTCTGAGCGGTGAGGTGGATTACACCATCCTCATCAACGAGCGGGTGGGGGAAATCAAGGCTCAGATCGTCAAGCGCCACAACCCGGAGACCGGGCGGGATGAAGTCTGGATGGAGAAAGAGTGCCCGGTCCACGGCCGCTTTGAGGACCTGATGGCCATTGATGCCAATTTTCTGGCCCACATCGAGGCCCAGTTTCCAGGGCGCGACATTGATGCCCACAACGATGCCAAACTGCACAACCACGGCACGAGTTCCATCAAGCACGGACGCGGTTCCGTGCTGACCATTGACCTGACCAACCGCTGCAACATGATGTGCGACCCGTGCTTTATGGACGCCAACCAGGTTGGCTTCGTCCATGAACTGTCGCTCGAAGAGGTGAAGGAAATCCTCGACAACGCCATCAGCATCAAGCCGCGGCGGCAGATGTCCGTGCAGTTTTCCGGCGGAGAGCCCACCTTGTCGCCCCACTTCTTCGAGGCCATCCGGTATGCCCGTGAGTTGGGGTACAACAGCGTCCAGTGCGCCACCAACGGGATCGAGTTTGCCAAGAGCAAGGAGTTCTGCCGCAAGGCAGCCGAAGCCGGCCTGCGGTACGTCTATCTCCAGTTCGACGGCATCGGCAACGACGCCAACAGCCACCGGCAGGTTGGGAACCTGTTTGATGTGAAACTCCGGGCAATTGAAAACCTGCACGAAGCCGGCGTGGAAATCGTGCTCGTCGTCACGCTGGTCAACGGCGTCACCAACGATCAGGTGGCCCCGGTGATTCGTTTTGCCTTGGACAATCCCAAGAAAATTGCCTTCATCTCCTTCCAGCCGGTTTCCTTTACCGGGCGGGACGAAGACATCACCGACGAGCGGCGGCTGCGCCAACGCTACACGCTCTCGCACCTCGCGCATGATGTCAAAGAGCAGGTGGGCATCACGGAGCCGACCCGTGACTGGTTTCCGATTTCCGTCATGAGCACGATTGCCGACTTTGCCGATCTGGCCCACGGGCCGGAAGCCCAGTTCGGGCATCTGAGCTGTGGCTGTCACCCCAACTGCGGCGTCGGGACGGCCGTGATGATTGACAAGGAAACCAAGGAGATGGTGCCGGTGCCGGAGTTCATCAATGTGCCGCAGCTTCTCAAGGACATGCAGGCGATTACGGACGCCGGCCGTGGGCGCGCCTTCTCGTCGTTTATGATGGCCCTGTCACTGCTGCGGAACTATGACCCCTACAAGTCGCCAACGCACTTCACGCTCAAGTCCCTGATTGAAAAGTTCGACAAGTCGCTGGGCATTTCGGGGCGGGACTACGGCAGCGTCAAGGGCAACCGGACGCGGGAAGACATCGAGAAACGCCGGCGTGACCGGTGGAACTTCCTGTTCATTGCCGGCATGTGGTTTCAGGACCTGTTCAACTATGACTTCCGGCGGACGGAGATGTGCATCATCCCCTATGGCACCCAGGAAGGTGAAATTTCCTTCTGCGCCTACAACACCGGCGTTGGCTGGCGGAACATCATCGAGGAAATGCACAAGAACGCCACGGTGGCGAAGTGGTACAAGGAGCACGGCAAGCACGAAATCTACGCCAAGGGGCGGAACGTCGAGCTGCCGAATGCCCCCTACAGCCTCAACGTCAACCCCGAAGATGCGGCCCGCGTTCGTCCACGTGATGAAGAAGTGCCGATGACCGCGGCTGAAGAAAAGCGGATGATGGAAAAGCTTTTCCGGGAGAAAGTGCTTGGCATCAAGAACGGCGAAACCAAGCTCGTTCAGCTTGGGCGTGCCAAAAAAGCCGCCGCCAACGGCGCCGGCGCTGTCCATGGGAACGGGGTGAGCCCCGTGGCCGCCGGGCCGTCCCCATCGAACACGGTTGCCGTCGCCACCGCGGCCGGCAGCCATGGGCGGCCGGCGACGAAGTAACTGCCGGCAGCCACGCTATCCCTGAAGACTGGGGCGGGGTGACACAACCCCGCCCTTTTTGGTGCCCGTCGTTATCTCCGGTTTAGCCACGGCAGGTTCACCTGCCGCCCGTCCCGCAAATGGCGCCGAATGGGCAGCGTGAGTTTTCTAACATATTCAGAATCATATACTTGCAACGGAAAAAAGGCGGAAAGGACACTCGTCACCAGTGCCTGCACTGGGCTATAAGCAGCCCGTACGCAGGGTGCGTCCGCCCCCTGTAGGACATCCAAACCTGCACCAGATTGGGGTTTTTGCAACGCATGTCTGAGGAAACCAAGCCGACACCAGACGCTGCGCCACCGGCTTCCAACGGGGGCACCGCGCCGGATGCGGAACGTGAGGCCAAAATTGCCGCGGCCAAAGCCAAGGCGGCGGCCGCGAAAGCCGCCCGCGAAGCCGCTGCTGCGGCACCGCCGGAAGGTGAGTCTGCGGCCCCGGCCGCACCGGCCAAAGCCCCGGCCAAGGCCGCCGCCAAGGCCCCGGCCAAGGCCGCCGCCAAGAAAGAAGCCGTACCAGCTTATGCCGAAATCAAGGACGACGCCTTCATTGCGTCCCTGCGCGCGGCTTTTCAGGACGACATCAAAGAGGCTGTCACCAGCAATGGGCAGCAAATCCTGCGGGTGGCGCCGGAACGCGCGCGCGATCTGCTCTGGTATCTGCGCTACGACGCCTCCATCAGGTTTGACATGCTTACGGATGTCACCGCTGTTCACTACCCCGACCGCAAGGCCTTCGAGGTGGTCTATCAGTTGTATTCCATCGCGGAAAACCGGCGGCTGCGGGTCAAGGCGGAGCTGCCGGAGGAACAGCCCATCTACACCGTCTGTGACATCTGGACGACGGCCAACTGGCTGGAGCGTGAGGTGTACGACATGTTCGGTATCTGCTTCGAGGGGCACCCCGATCTGCGCCGCATCCTGTTGCCGGAGGGCTGGGTTGGGTTTCCGCTCCGCAAGGAGTACCCGGTTGAATACCGTCCCAACGAGTGGGTGACGGAGAACCTGAACATCCTTGAAATCCCGGAAGGGGCTGATCTCACCGGGAAGTTTGAATAATGGCTGACCCCGATGCCCCTGTCCGCGTTGCACCGTTCCCCAGGCTGCGCGCCCGAAACGCTGTGAGGAAGGACGTATGAACCAAATTCCGCTCGTGACACATCATACCGAGACCCTGTTTGACGCTGACCAGATGGTACTCAGCATGGGGCCGCAGCATCCTTCGACGCACGGTGTGCTGCGGGTCATCCTCAAGCTCGATGGGGAGCGGGTCGTGGACCTCGACTGCGACATTGGCTATCTCCACCGGGGCGCGGAAAAAATCTTCGAGAACCGGCTCTATCCGATGATTGCGCCGTATTTCGACCGCCTGGACTACATTGCTGCCGTCTCGAACGGGCTGCTCTATGTCGAAACGGTCGAAAAAGCCATGGGGATTGAAGTGCCGCCCCGGGCGCAGTACCTCCGGGTCATTCTGACCGAACTCAACCGGCTGTCGAGCCATCTGCTGTGGCTGGCGACGCACGCCCTCGACATCGGCGGCTTTACGGTCTTTCTGTATGCCTTCCGCGAGCGGGAGGAGATTCTCAAAATTTTCGAGAATTTCTTTGGGGCGCGTCTGACCTGCCACGCCTTTCGGATTGGCGGGATGACCTATGACGCCTACCCGGAGTTTGAGGCTCAGGTACGTGCCTTCTGTGACCTGTTTCCCAAGCGGCTGGAGGAGTACGAAACGCTGCTCAACGAAAACCGCATCTGGCTGGGACGCACCGTTGGGATCGGGGTCATCTCGGCCGAAGATGCCATCAGTCTGGGTTTGACCGGGGCACCGCTGCGCGGGTCAGGTGTGGACTATGACGTGCGCAAAACCGATCCCTATGAGTGTTATGCCGATCTGGAGTTTGACATCCCGATTGGCGAAAACGGCGACACCTTCGACCGCTACCTCGTGCGCATGGAAGAAATGCGCCAGAGCCGGCGCATCATCATGCAGGCGCTCGACAGGCTGCCGGATGGTCCGGTGATGGGAAAGGTTCCAAAAGTCATACGGGTTCCGGCCGGCGAGGTGTATCACTCGGTCGAAGCCCCGAAAGGCGAGTTGGGTTTGTATCTCGTTTCCGACGGAGGAACGAAGCCCTACCGGCTGCGCATGCGTCCGGCCTCGTTCATCAACCTGGCCGCACTGCGCAAGATGGCGGTTGGTTCGCTCGTGTCGGATGTCGTGGCTGTGATTGGTTCGCTCGATATTGTGCTGGGTGAGATTGACCGATGATGACTGTGTGGCCCTGGATGCTGGCGCTGAACGCATCCCCGAAGTGGATTGAGTCGCTGGTGGAGTGGCTCTACACGTACCTGCCGACATGGATAACCGCCAACCTGACGGCAACCGACGCGGCGGATTTCATCGTGTGGCCGCTCATTCAGATTGGCGTCATGCTGGTCGTGGTGTTGACCGCCGTGGCGTATCTGACGCTGGCGGAACGCAAGGTGAGCGCGTGGATTCAGGTGCGGGTCGGACCCAATCGCACGGGTCCGCTGGGACTGCTCCAGCCGGCTGCCGATGGCATCAAACTGCTCATCAAGGAAGATGTCATTCCCTTCAAGGCCGACAAGACCATTTTTACGCTGGCGCCCATCATCAGTATGGTGTGTGCGTTCATTGTTCTGGCGGTCCTGCCCTACGGCCCCCACTACGCCAGCATCACCAACATCAACATCGGTCTGTTGTTCATCCTGTCGGTTTCGTCAGTTGGGGTGTTGGGTATCATCCTGGGCGGCTGGGCGTCGAACAGCAAGTATCCGCTGCTCGGCGCGCTGCGGTCTTCAGCGCAGATGGTGAGTTATGAAGCCGCCATTGGGCTGACGATTGTCTCGGCGCTCATTTTCACCCGCACGTTTTCGATGCAGGGCATTGTTGAGGCCCAGAAAAGTCTCGGCGTGTGGTTTGTTCTCTTTCTGTTTCCCTCGTTCATCGTCTTTCTGGTTTCGGTTGTGGCCGAGACAAACCGCGCGCCATTTGATCTGGCCGAAGCGGAGTCCGAGCTGGTCGGCGGGTTTCACACGGAATACAGCGGCTTTCGGTTCTCCATCTTCTTCATTGCCGAGTACGCCAACATGGTGGTTGTTTCGGCAGTTGGGACGACGCTCTACCTGGGCGGATGGTATGTACCAGGGATGGACGCCATTGCCGCGCAGGCACCTGAAGCGTACCGCGAAGCCGTCCTGACGCTCATCGGCGTCACGGCCTTTGCTATCAAGTGTGGTCTCATCCTCTATCTTTTCATCTGGATGCGCTGGACGTTTCCCCGCTACCGCTACGACCAGCTCATGGAGCTGGGCTGGAAGTGGCTGATGCCAGCGGCGCTGGCCAACATCGTCCTGACGGCCACAGTGTTCATCATTGGCAAAGAACTGGGGCTGGTGCGCTCCGTCGGGGGCGTGCTGGAAATGGACTGGCAGGGCAAGGTGTTTTTCACTGTTGCCGGACTTCTGTCGGCGTTTCCGATTCTGGCGTTGCTCAACGCCATCAACCGCAATTCCAAGAGTTTCAACCTGCGCGCGCAGCGGACGACGATTCCCATCAGCACGCGCAAGGTCAAGCTGTCGCCCGGCGTCAAGCCGGCCGGAGTCTGACCTGGGGTGATACCCGTCAGGGCTGGTCGGTCCGCTGGATGAAAGGGGAGAAGTATGTTGCTCGTTGGCTGGGAAGCCGTCTTCTTCTGGATGCTGACGCTGGTGGCGCTCTTTGCTGCCGTTTTTACCGTGTCGGCGCGCAATCCGGTTCACTGCGCGTTGTTTCTGATTTCGACGCTGATTGCCACGGCGGCACTGTTCCTGCTGCTGCGGGCGGAATTTGTGGCCGGGGCGCAGATTCTGGTCTATGTGGGCGGCATTCTGGTGCTGTTTCTGTTTGTGCTGATGCTCGTCAACACCCGCAGCGAAGTCGAAAATCCATTCAACCGGCAGGACAAGGCGGGGGCGGTCATCGCGGCGCTGGTGGGGCTTTCGCTGCTGGGCGCTGTGACCTACACGCAGCAGCGGGGGGGCTTCTTCAAAACGCGCCCATCAGCCGACCGCATGGCTATCGAGAATGCCCGCCCTGACCCGAATGCCCCGGCCGGTGTGATCTCGTCCGATACGGAGACGCTGGGCGTGACGCTGTACACGCGCGCCGTCCTGCCCTTCGAGATCGCTTCCGTATTGCTGCTGATGGCGATTGTGGGTTCAGTCCTGCTGGCGCGTGACCGCAGACAGGAAGAAACCTACGACTAGACCCTGGGAGAAAACCCGATGATGACGTTTTTGGCTTTGGCGGCCGGTTGGGCCGCCCGGCAGGTTGCTGAACCATCGTTTATGGAGCGTTACCTCCAGGGGCTGAAGGAGGTGGATACCTCGAAGTTTCTGGTGCTGAGCGCCATCATTTTCAGCATTGGCATCGGCGGCGTGCTCATCCGGCGCAACATCATCGTCATCTTTATGTCGGTGGAACTGATGCTGAGCGCAGCCAATCTCAACTTCATTGCCTTCGCGCGCTACTGGCAGACCCAGGGGAGTCTCTATGCCTACAACGGCCACGTCATGACGATTTTCGTCATCGTGGTGGCCGCGGCCGAAGCCGCGCTGGGGTTGGGACTGCTTCTGGCGCTGTACCGCAACCGCGAAACGGTGGCGGCTGATGAAATCAACCTGCTCAAGTGGTGACTTCGATGGAATTCGTTGCACTCGTTCCGTTCTTTCCGCTGCTCGGCTTCATCATCAACGGCCTGTTTGCCAAACGGCTTGGTTTTTCTGAAAAGGTCATTGGCGGCATTGCCTGCACGATGGTGGCAGCTTCATTCATCTGCTCGGCGATTGCCGTCTATGCGTTCAGTCACCATGCGCACGATGCCCAGGTTCAGGCAGCAGCCAGGCAGCGCGAAGCCGAGTTGATGGCGCGGGTGTCCGGCGAGGATGTGGAGTCCCGACGCGCCAAGGAAGCGGCCAAAGCGGCTGAAAATCCGCAGGCGTCGGAGGCTGCACCCGAAAAAGCCGGCGCTTCCGAAGAAGTGGCCACACCTTATGTGGTCACGCTGTTTGAGTGGATGCCGGGCGGGGCACTGACGACGACGCTGGGACCGAGTGCCGGACGCCTGGCGGACTTTTCCATCAAGTGGGCGTACCAACTCGACCAGCTTTCCGGGCTGTACATCCTGTTCGTCACCTTTGTTGCCTTTTTCATTCACCTGTTCGCCATCGGCTACATGCACGGCGATCCGAGTTTTCACCGGTTTTTCGCCTACCTGAACCTGTTCATGTTCATGATGCTCAACCTGGTGTTGGGCGCGAACTTCCTGATGACGTTCGTCGGGTGGGAAGGGGTCGGGTTGGCGTCCTATCTGCTCATCGGCTACTACCTGAAGAAGCCCGAAGCTGCGGTGGCTGCCAAGAAAGCTTTTGTGATGAACCGTGTCGGCGACTTCGGGCTGATGCTGGCGATGATGGCGATTTTTGCCGTCTTTGGCACGCTCGACTATGCCGACGTGATGGTGATGGTCAAGGCGCTGCCACAGGAGCCGCTGGGGCTGGCGGCGCTCAGTTTCACGACCGGCACGCTGACGGTCATTGCCCTGCTGGTGTTTCTGGGTGCCGCCGGAAAGAGCGCCCAGATTCCGCTCTACACCTGGTTGCCGGACGCCATGGCCGGCCCCACACCGGTGTCGGCGCTCATCCACGCCGCCACGATGGTGACGGCCGGGGTGTATCTCGTGGCGCGGTGTAACCCGCTCTTCCAGCGCGCGCCGACGGCCATGCTGACCGTGGCCGTCATTGGGATGGCGACCGCCTTCGTGGCGGCCACCATTGGCATTACCCAGACCGACATCAAAAAGGCTCTGGCTTACTCGACGGTTTCGCAGCTTGGCTACATGTTCGTCGGCTGCGGGGTGGGGGCCTTTGTCGCCGGCGTGTTCCACGTCGTGACGCATGCGTTTTTCAAAGCCCAGCTCTTTCTGGGTTCCGGCAGTGTCATCCACGGCGGCTCGCCCAGCGGCCACCAGCAGGAGATGACCTACTACGGCAACTTCAAAAAGTACATGCCCATCACCTTTGCCACGATGATGGTCTCGCTGTTTGCCATCTGCGGCATCATCCCGTTCTCCGGGTTTTTCAGTAAGGACGAAATTCTGGCCAAGACGCTGCACACGCCTGTGTTCAGCCACGACGTGGGGCTGGCGCTCTATGTGGTGGGCTTTCTGACGGCGGGTGTGACGGCGTTTTACATGACGCGCCTGATGTGCCTGACCTTCTTCGGCAAAGAACGCTTTCTGGAAGGGCCGGATTTCCAGGAAGGCCATCACGGCGACGAGCACCACCACGCTCCGGCGACAAAGGATTTTCATCCGCACGAGTCGCCACTGGTGATGACGCTCCCGCTCATCGTGCTGGCGGTGTTCGCCTTTGGGGCCGGATTTGCCGGTGTGTCGGAAGAGCTGACAGGCGGCGCGATACCCAACTACGTCCATCACTGGCTGGCTCCGGTGATGGACACCACGCTGTATCCTGAAAAGCCCGTCACCGGTGTCAACCCGACCGAATGGCTGCTGGCCATGGTGAGCGTCGTCTGGGCACTGGCCATGATGGGGTTGGCGTACTTTCTCTATGTCATCCGCCCGGAACTGCCCGACAAGCTGGCCCAGACCCTGCGCCCACTGTATGTGCTGAGCGTGCGCAAGTGGTTCTGGGATGAGTTCATTGATGTCTATCTGGTGGGTGCGTTCAAAAAGATCAACCTGGGGGCGTGGGGGCTGGATTTCGTCGTGGACTCCATCGTCAACATGTTCGCCTGGCTGACGCGCGCCGGTTCGGTGGTCTTCCGCACGTTGCAGACCGGGCTGATGCAGAACTACGTCCTGGTCATGGCGCTGGGGCTGTTCCTGTTCATTACCGGTATGGGGTATCCGCTCTTCAAGGAACTGTTTGCGCCGAGCCGCACGCCGGCGCCGGCATCCTCGTCGCCGCAGACCGGGCGCGTCATGGCTCCGTAGGGCTTGTGTTTGCCGCCGGACGCTGAAACAGGGGCGTATTCAGGGAGTTCACTGAGGGATTACACGGCATGATACTGAGCAACGTTTTTCTGGCATCCTCCGGCCCGGCCGAGCTGTACGTCGGGCCCATCGGCATTCTGAGTCTCGTCACCTGGTTGCCGCTGGTCGGGGGCGTCATCGTCTTTTTCCTTGACAAGCGCCGCACCGACCTCATCAAGCAGTTCACGACCCTCTGGATGACGCTGTGTTTCCTGGCTTCGCTTCCGCTCGTGCTGATGTGGAACTACGACGTGCGCGGGTTGCAGTTTATGGAAACGGCCGCGTGGATTCCGGCCATCGGGGCCAAGTACCAGATGGGCGTGGACGGGCTGGCCCTGACGCTGGTGATGCTGACGACCTTTCTGGGGCCGATTGTGGCGCTGTGCTCGTGGAGCTACATCGAAAAGCGCGAGAAGGAATACTACGCGCTGCTGCTCATCATGCAGTCGTTCATGATTGGCGTGTTCGCGGCCGCCGATCTGTTTCTGTTCTACGTGTTTTTCGAGGTCATGCTCGTGCCCATGTACCTGCTCATCGGCATCTGGGGTGGCGAGCGGCGGCTGTATTCGGCCATCAAGTTTTTCATCTACACCCTGGTTGGCTCGCTGCTGATGCTGGTGGCCGTGTTCAAGTTCTACTTCACGGCGGCTGAAACCGCGGCCAGGTATCCGAACGAGGTCAGGGCCGCGGCGGAGGTCATCGTCGGCAACAATGCACCGATGCGCGGCATGGTGCTGGAGGGGATTGAAACGGCCCGCCGGGCCGGGGTGTACCGGGCGGCGCTGGCCGGCGGTGGAACGTATGACGCCGAGCCGACGGCGTATGGAACCTTCAACATTTACGCGCTTCAGGCGATTGGCAGCGCCCGCGACGGGCAGGGGAATCCGCTGGTGCCGCTGTCCTTGCAGTTGTGGCTGTTTGCCGGGTTTGCTTTGGCGCTGGCCATCAAGGTACCGATGGTTCCATTTCACACGTGGCTGCCGGATGCGCACGTCGAAGCGCCGACGGCCGGTTCGGCGATTCTGGCCGGGATTCTGCTCAAGATCGGCACGTATGGCTTTGTCCGGTTCAACTTTCCCATGTTTCCCGACGCCGCCATGGATGCGCGCGTCGCCTCGGTGATGGCCACGCTGGCCATTCTCGGCATCGTGTATGGGTCACTCGTGGCGCTGGCGCAGAAGGACATGAAAAAGACGATTGCCTACTCGTCCGTGGCGCACATGGGAACGACGATGCTTTCGCTGTTTGCCTTCAACCCGAACGGCATCAACGGTGCGGCCCTGCAGATGCTGAGCCACGGGGTCACAAGCGCGGCCCTGTTCATCATGATTGGGATTCTTTACGAGCGGCGGCACACGCGCCAGATTGCCGACTACGGCGGCATCGTCAGCAGCATGCCGGCCTTTTCGGTGATGTTCATGATTGCGACGCTGGCCAGCGTTGGTCTGCCGCTGCTCAACGGGTTCGTGGGAGAGTTCATCGGGCTGCGCGGTGTGTTTGAAGCCAACATCACCTGGGCTTTCTGGGGGACGACGGGCATCATTCTGGGCGCGGCCTACATGCTCTGGCTCTATGAGCGGGTGTTTCTGGGGCCGGTCAAAAACCCGAAAAATGCCGACCTGCCGGATTTGAACGCACGTGAATGGGCCTACCTGACGCCGCTCGTCGCGGCCATGATCATCTTTGGCGTGTACCCGAAGCCGCTTGTCACCCTGCTCAATGGTACGACGGAAGTCGTCGTGCGCCAGATGCGGCCGAACTACTTTGCCCAGCGCGACGCGGCACGCATCGAGAAAGCGGCTGTTTCGCCAACCCGTGCGTCCGAAACACCGCAGTGAAAATCACTGCTGGGTCATCTCCGGGAATCATCTACCGTTATGCTGAATCTGACCATGCTGCCTCTGCTTGTTGAACTGCCTCCGCTGCCGACCCTGCGTGAGACGGCACTCATCATGCCGGAAATCATCCTGACCCTGTTTGCCTGCGCGGCGCTGGTGCTGGACGTGGCGCTGCCGCGTGGCAAAAAGCAGGTGACGGCCTACCTGAGTCTGGTGGGACTGGGGTTCGTCGCGCTGGCGCTGGCCCAGCAGGTCATGGGCGTGGCCGAGCGGCTGCCTGTCAGCGCCTTCTACGGGATGCTGTTCATTGATGGGTTGTCCGTCGTGTTCCGCTTTGTGTTCATCGTCGCGGCGGCGTTCTCGATTCTCTACTCGATCAGGTATCTCGAATTTGAACGGGAGCAGCGCGGTGAATACTACGCGCTGATTCTGTTTTCGACGCTGGGCATGATGTTTGTTGCCGTCAGCGGCGACCTTATTTCACTTTTCGTGTCGTTTGAGCTGATGTCGCTGAGCGTCTATGTGCTTGTGGGCTATCTGAAGCGCGACGGGCGCTCGAACGAAGCGGCGATGAAATACTTTCTGACGGGGATTTTTTCCTCGGCGCTCATTCTGTACGGCCTGTCGCTGGTCTATGGCGTGACCGGGCACACGAACCTGGGGCGGATTGCGGAAACCATCGCCGACTACGTCCAGGGCGCCGGCGCGGAAAACGGCGACCCACGGTTGCTGCTGCTGGTGGCAATGGTGCTTGTGGCGGCCGGGCTGCTGTTCAAGATTGCGGCCGTGCCGTTCCACATGTGGGCGCCGGATGCCTATGAAGGCGCGCCGACGACGGTGACGGCGTTTATGTCGGTGGGCCCCAAGGCCGGGGCATACGTCCTGCTGGCGCGCATGCTGCTGTTTGCGCTGGCTCCCCTGCGGGAGATGCAGGATTTGCCGGGTTGGGCCGCCATGCTGACGGTCGTGGCCGTGCTGACGATGACGATTGGCAACCTGGCCGCGGTGACACAGGACAATGTCAAGCGGCTGCTGGCCTATTCAAGCATTGCGCACGCCGGATACATCCTGCTCGGCATCGTCTCCGGCACGCCGATGGGCTATCAGGGCGTGGCCTTTCACATCATGACCTACACGTTGATGAACACCGGCGTCTTTGCCGTCATCATCGCCCTGCATCGGCAGGGCGTCATCGGTGAGAAGCTGGACGACCTGAACGGCCTGTTTGCCAAAGCGCCAAGCGTGGCTGTACTCATGCTCATCTTCGTTCTGGGACTGGCCGGGATTCCGGCCACAGCCGGTTTCGTTGGCAAGTACCTGCTCTTTGGTTCGCTCATTCAGAGCGGCAAGCCGTGGCTGACGTACGTGGCCGTCATTGCCGTCCTGAATGCGGTGGTTGCGTTTTACTATTACGCCCGTTTCCTGCGGGCGATGTTTCTGAATCCGCCCAGTGAAAATCTGGCGGACGCCGCGCCGCTGCTCCTGACGCCCGGCGTACGGGCTGCAATGGTGGTATCGGCCGCCGCCGTCCTGTTTTTCGGCATCTATCCGCAACCACTGATTGATGTGGCCGAGATAGTTGCCGGAAGTATCACCACTGTTTACGCTCAAAGTCCCGGAATTGCCGTGCGTTGACCGTAGTCGGTCAGCGTGTGCTTTGGATGCCCCGGAAATGTTTTCGGGAAAGTCTGCCCCTTGCCAGCGGAGAACGTCTGATGCCCATCATCGAAATTCGACTGTCGCCGACCTTCAAGCGGTTTTTGCTGTCGGAGCAGGCGAGTGGTGTTCTGCTGCTGGTCTGCACGGTGGTTTCCCTCATCCTGGCCAACTCGCCACTGGGGCACGCCTATCTGCATGCCTGGCACGTCAAGGTGGCGGGCCTTCCGGTCGAGGTCTGGGTCAATGATGGGTTGATGGCGGTCTTTTTTCTGTTCATCGGGCTGGAACTCAAATGTGAGCTGTACGTCGGCGAGCTATCCAACCTTCGTCATGCGCTGTTGCCCATTGTGGCGGCGCTGGGCGGGATCGTCGTGCCGGCGGCCATTCACTTCACGCTCAACAATGGCACCGTCACCCAGCCGGGAATAGGCATCCCGATGGCGACGGACATTGCCTTTGCCTTGGGAGTGCTTGCGCTGTTGGGCAACCGTGTTCCGGGTTCGCTCAAGGTGTTTCTGGCGGCACTTGCCGTAATTGATGACCTGGGTGCTATTGTGGTTATTGCCCTGTTTTACTCCGGGGCGCTGGCCTGGAGCTACCTGGGCGCAACGCTGGCCATTCTGGTCGTGCTGCTGATGTTTAACCGGTGGGGTATCAGGGCGCTGTGGCCCTACCTGCTGGGTGGCATCGCCATGTGGTTCTGTATGTTCCAGTCGGGCGTTCATGCCACGATAGCCGGCGTCCTGCTGGCCTTTGCCATTCCGTTCACGGAAAAAAGCGAGGATGAGACTTCGCCTTCCCATCGGCTCGAACGCTGGCTGCAACGGCCGGTTGCCTTTGGCATCATGCCGCTGTTTGCGCTGGCCAATACGGGCATTGTCATCGAGCAGGGGGTGCTTGCGCTTATCTCCAGCGCCAACGGGGTCGGGATTTTCGTGGGGCTGTTCATTGGCAAGCCGGTTGGCATCGTTCTGGCCAGCGTCGCGGCCGTGCTGCTGGGCATCTGCCGGATGCCACTGGATTTGAACTGGAAACACCTGCTTGGCGCCGGGCTGCTGGGGGGGATTGGCTTCACGATGTCCATTTTCATCACGAACCTGGCCTTTCCCGACAATGCTCTGATTGTAAGCGCCTCCAAGATGACCATTTTGCTGGCTTCACTGACGGCTGGCACGGTGGGCTTCTTATGGCTGAAGTTCTTTGGACAGCCGGATGTCACTGACCGTGACCTGGAGACGATGGATTACGTCACTACGTCTCCGTAGCTCGTCTGTGGTCAGGAGTTTATGTCCGCACAACGGATCGTCGAGGTTTGGCCGCTCGGTGTCGTGGATTACGCTGCCGGGCTGGCCATGCAGGAGCAGCTCGTCGCCCGGCGACGGCAGGGAGAAGTTCCCGATACGCTGCTGCTGCTGGAACATCCGCCGGTCATTACGCTGGGGCGGGGGGCGGAACCGGGGCACATCGTTGTGCCAAAGGATGTTTTGGAGCGCCGGGACATTGCCGTGTATGAAACCGGCCGCGGCGGGGATGTCACCTATCACGGGTGGGGACAACTCGTAGGCTATCCCATTCTCGATCTCAACCCTGACCACCGCGACATCCGCCGCTACATGCGCGATCTGGAAGAAGTGCTCATCCGCGCCGTCGCCGAGTACGGGATTGCCGCCGGGCGGGTTGCGGGGTTGACGGGGGTGTGGGTGGCCGGTGAGCGCAAGATGGCAGCTCTGGGAGTACGCATCTCGCGCTGGATCACGTCCCACGGTTTTGCCCTCAACGTGACGACACACCTGGGGGATTTTGATTTCATCGTGCCCTGCGGCATTACCGACAAGACCGTAACGTCCATTGCCAGGGAAACCGGGCAGACTCCAGCACTCGATGACGTAGCCGGTCACGTCGCGCGGCACTTCGGCGGCGTGTTTGAGCGGGCGGTCGTCTGGCGGCAGGTGGAGCAGGCTTCTGTGCAGGTCTGGCTTTTCCGGCGGCAGGGCACGCAGACGGAATACCTCGTGCTGCGGCGGACAGACGCCCGTGGCGGTTTCTGGCAGCCCGTCACCGGGCAGGTAGAGCCGGGTGAGACGCCAGCGGCAGCCGCCCGGCGCGAGGTGTGGGAGGAAACCGGACAGGCAACCGAACCGACCGCGCTGGAGCTGGTGGAAACCTCTCTGATGAACGCCGCCTGGTTTGCGCCGGCGGCTGCCGGGCCGGTCTTCAACCGGGAGCATGCCTTTGCCGCACCGGTTGGGACGGACGCGGTGCAGCTCCAGGCCGATGAGCATGACGCCTACGCCTGGCTGCCCTTTGAAGCGGCATTCGCGCGCCTGCATTGGGCCGGCCATCGGCGCGCCCTGCGGCATCTTCACTGCCAAGGCTTCCCATGACTTGCAGATGGCTTTCAAAACAAGTATTTGTCCCAAGTTTTGCCCGACAACCGCTGACGAGGCGTTTTCCGTGGCTGCCGACCCTGGCAGGGCTACCGTGAGACATAACCTCATGTTCCAAGGACAGATACGACTGGCGCTGAAGCACCGGCGGCCTGAGTGGCGCTGGAGATTCGGATGCGTCTTTTTCCTGAGCGCCTTTTTGGGGATGGTTGGCGGCTGTGCGACGCCTCCACCGCGCTGGAACGAGCTGATTGAAAAAAATGCCCTCGCCGGTCTTGACCAGCCGGTGTGTGCGGCATCGGGCGCAGCGCCGGCCAGTGATGATCTGATTGTGTATCTGGACGGCAGTGGCAGTATGCGTGGCTATGTGAATCAGCGTGGAGCGAGCGCCTACCGTGAAACCCTGCGCCTGCTGACGGAAATCGGCCCGTTGTTTGAGCCGCCCATGAGGATTCAGTTCCGCAGAGTGGGCGGTGTGGTCGAACCGCCTCGCCCGTGGGCTGCTCTGACGCCAACCCCGGACACGGAAGCGTTTTACAACCTGCCCGATACGGATTTGGCCGCGGCGGTGCGCAGTTTTTCCGTCAATCTGGAAGGCAAACCCAAGGGCCCGCCGCCGCGCATGCACGTGCTCGTCACGGATGGTGTGCAGTCCATTGGCACGACGCTGTCGGTGGCCTTCCGGGATGAATGTCTCAAACTCCTGGCCGGCCGTGACGGAAACCCGCCCTGGCAGGCCACGCTCTTTGGCATTCGGAGCCAATTCGACGGCAGAGTGTTCTCAGAGTTGGACCGCAAACAGGTTATTACGTACCGGACGGAAGAGGACAGGCAGACCTGGCGGCCGTTTTACCTGCTCGTGTTTTCAAGCGATGCCAGCCAGCACGACAACAATGTGGCGCGGTTGCGACGCGAGCTGCGCAAGCTTGAAAGCAAACCGGAAATTCACGAACTGCCCTTGTCTGCCTGTTTTGTTGCCGGGCCGCCGCAGGTCGAGGTGGCCGGCGCGGCGTCCGGCGCGGGGCTGGGGCCGCGCGTGGCCAGGATCAAACACAAACAGTCGGAGACGTTGCCATCGTTCAACGTGCAGATTGGCCGGGAAAACAACCGCCGCCTGTCCATCACCATTGCGCCGCAGTGGTCTGAGGCGGCGACGAACACAGCCGATGCTGCACAGCTTGCGGAGTTGGTGACGTGGGAACTCACGCCGGTGTATCCGGCGCAGGAAGAGCCGGGCAAAGCCTATCCCCGGCTGGACGATCTGCAGGTAACGGTCGGGCCCCAAGGGGCCGTGATGACCGTTCAGCCGACCTGGGAAAGCAAAACCAAAACACCGGTCTGGCGCATTTTTCGCCTGACCGGACGCCTGGACCCCAGAAAGCGCCTGCCGCCTTGGCTGGAACAGTGGAACACCCGCGATGATCGCGTGGCTGCACAGGCCAATCGCACCTACAATCTGCTGGCAACCTGGCAGGGAACCTGGGAACGGTCGCCGGTGGGCAACCAGATGGTGGCCAACATCTACCTGGCCGTTGGCCCCAAGTGAGGGATGTCCGGCATTTTCGATATTGGGGTGAGTCGTTATGGAGTTCGGTGCAGCATACATTCAACAGCCATGGTTTGGGTTGACTGGCTATCATCTGGCGCTGCCGGAACAACTCATCCAGTATTTCGTCAGCGACACGAGCGACAGCGAGTGGCAGGTGGTTGGTGACAAGTGGTTTCTCTACCTTGTCGCTACCGGGTTGCTGTGCACGTTGGGAATGCTGGGGGTGAAGTTTCTCCGCAAGCAAAGTGCGCCCAACCCACAGGCCCGCAACTGGTCGTTGGGAGAAACCGTTGGCTTTGTCTGCCTGGGGTTCATCCCGCTCATTGTGCTGTGTTTCATTGGCTGGAAGTTCGTCGTGTCCAACGCCAACATCATCGGCGGCTATGGTCTGATGGTCGGGATGGTCTTTGGCATTCTGTTCTATGCGTTCCTGATGCTGCTGGCTCATGCAGTGAGTCCGTGGCGGCGTGATCTCTATCCCCGGCGACGGTGAGAACTGTGCCGGGGACGTTCTGATTTGAGATGCGGGGGCCTGTGTCATGAAAAACATCATCATCGTGACCGGTGGGAATGGAACGCGCGTCGCTGATGCGCTCGTGCGGCTGCTGGCCATCGGCTTTCCGACGCGGATGCAGGGCAACCTTCCCACAAGCGCCAGTGACGAACTCGAAATCTGGCGCATTGACCCCGACCGCAGCGCCGGTGCGCTCACCGTCCTGAACGAGACGTTGCGCCGCTATCGCCAAATTCAGCACCTGATGCAGGACGGCAACGGCGAGCCGCCGCCGCTGGACGCCCAGCCGCTGGCGGCCAGCCCGTGGGCGATGACGGTCAACACCAAGGTACGGGACTTTGACCCGCTGGCACTGCCCGGCTTCGACAAACCCATTTCGACCCTGCGCGAGTTGCTCGGCCAGTTTCCGGGCAAGAAGGACGGGACGCCTCTGCTCCACGCCTTCTACGAGGACAAGGACCTGGATGTGAAAATCAACCGGGGCTTTTATCAAAAGCCTTTCATCGGTTCGCCCGTCATTGCGGCCTTTGCGGCGTCGCTGATGGACCGCAACTCACCGGCCGGAAGTCAGATTGACTTCAACACGCTCAAGCAAACCCAGGTGCGTTTCTTCATCTGCGGTAGCGTCTATGGCGGCACCGGTGCCTGTGCGCTGCCGGTCATCGGACAGTTTCTGGCCCGCGAGCGCCAGCGCAGCAACCTCAACTGGAGCATCGGCGGCTGTCTGCTGATGCCCTACTTTCTTCCGCCCCCGCCGCCGTTCAATCCGCTTCCCGAAGACCGGCAGTCCGACGCGCGCTACGTGAATGAAGAAGCCCGGCGGATGGCGCAGCAGTTTGCCACGCACGAAGCCTTTGCTGTCCTCAATGAGGAAGAGCGCGTGGCGCTGGCGCGGCAGGTGCTGACCGGTTTTTATGCCGATCCGCAGGACCTGACCCTGCGTTCACGTCACAGTCTGGTTTATTACCGCGACATTCTGGCGCCGACCTTCGACGAACTCTACCTCATTGGAAAAGCCCAGCCGGACGCCCTTCAGCGCTGGAGCAACGGCGGGCAGACCCAACGCAATCCCCTCAACGCCACTGAAGTTGCCGCGGCGATCACCGCCCTCAACTACTTTGCCGGAAATCGCGTGGGGAGCGGGCAGTCCTACAGTCTGGCCTCGGGTGCGAAAGATATGTCGCCCAGTGTGCTGCGGCTGGCCGATCTTCCGGTCTATATGGTCGGGGGACAGCCGGTGGATGCCGAAAAGGTGTTTTTGTCCACGGCCGTACTCGTCCACCTGCTGCAATACCAGATTGAATGGGATGCCGATGCCCGTGGCTGGAGTGACGATCCGGGCGGGCTGCGTCACCTCTACCAACTTGATCCGGCGCGGCAGGAGCGGGACCGGCTGGCCTATCGGCTGGCGCTCGACCTCATCCGCGAAATCATGGTGGATATGGTCTCGCCCGACCGTACCATGGGTTGGAGTCCCGACATTCGCGCCGACCTGGACAAACTCATTGCACCGGGGGTGGAAAGTGCCGTCATCGAGCGCATGAAGCGCCGGACGCGGTTGTTTGGCCTGGCGGCGGACAATGCCCCCCAGGAAGCCCTGCGCTTTGGACGGGTGAAGGTGGAACTGACCTCGTTTGACTTCTACGGTTGGACACCGCCGCCGGAATTCAGACGCGGCGACTATGCCCGGCTCGTCTGGGCGAATGTCTTTGCCCGAACCGGGGCGGCCAGCTAGTTGTGGTGCCACCCAGTACGGGCGATGCAGCGCGTCTCTGTGGTGGGCCGTGAAGCAGGTAGAAACAACTTCAACCGGGTGCTGACCGACAGCCGCAGGTTCGCGGACAGCTTTCAATTTGAAGCCCTTTCCCACACACCAATGATGTCCACTGACACCAAGCCCTCCCAGCCGGCTCCGCCGTTGCCCCCGGAAGTCACCCCGGAAGCTGTACGGTGGGCGTACCGGTTGATTCTGGGGCGGGAGCCGTTGCCCGAAGACATCCCAGCCCATCTGCATTACCCGGACCTGACGAGTCTGCGGCAGGCATTCTTTGGCTGCCGGGAGTTTCGGGAGCGTGAGCGCATCCTCTGTGGCCCATCCCTGAGTGGTTTCGAGCCTCCCCTGCTGCTCGAAGACGAAGTGGATGCCCCGACACTGGAACGACTGCTCGCCCACATTCAGGCAAGCTGGCAGAAGCTCGGCCGGGAAGAGCCGCACTGGTCGGTGCTGACGACCGAAGAATTCAAACAGACCAATCTCGCTGCCAGCCGCGAGCGGTTCTATGCCTCCGGTCATGGCAATGCCGAGCAGTTTCTCCATCTTTTGCGGCGCAACGGTTGTTTTCCCGATGGGGTGGCTGACAAAACCGTGCTGGAGTACGGCTGTGGCGTCGGGCGGGTGACGCACGCGCTGGCCCAACATTTCGGCCGGGTTTACGCCTACGACATTTCTGCGCCCCATCTGGCGCTGGCCAAGCAGTGGACGGACGGGCTGGGGCTAACCAACATCACCTTTTCCCAGATACAACGCCCACAGGATGTGGTCCGCCTTCCCAAGGTACACGCGGTGTACACCGTCATTGTCCTGCAGCACAATCCGCCGCCGGTGATTCGGATGATCCTGGAAGGTTTGCTGTCGGCGCTGCTGCCCGGTGGGGTGGCGCTGTTTCAGGTCACGACCTACCGGGAAGGCTATGCGTTCGTTGCCAAAGACTACCTGCGCACGGCCAAGGCGCGCCTGGGGGAAGTTGAAATGCACGTGTTGCCGCAGCGGCGGGTTTTCGGGATCATTGCCCAGGCAGGTTGTCAGGTGCTGGAAGTGCTGGAGGATGCCTGGACGGGCTATCGCTACGGCGAACTGTCAAACACGTTTCTCGTGCAAAAGCGGGATACAGCCGCCTGAACGCAGTGGTGTCCGGGCGGGTGTGAAGACGGACAGGGCAGGGAGGAATTATGGGGCTTCTCATCAACCAGGGCATGCTCGGCGAAGTCGGCGGGTTTCGGGCGCAGACCTTTTTCCCGATTGATCCCCATCGGGTCACGCCGCCGGCCCCCAATCCCCGCTTTTTTGAGACGCTCCCCACGGTCTGGGCAGCGGCCTATCGTTTTCGTCAGGCCGTCGAACAGGGCGACGAACTGGCGTGCCGGGAGTGGTTGACGCTGTTCGTCCTGCACGCCATGGGCGTGGCCTATCTGACCGAACCGCTGACACCAGCGCTGCTGGCGCGGGAATATCCGCCGGCGCTGCAACCGGCGCTGGAGACAACCTATCCGCAGGGCGGTGGGTTGCGGGAGTTTCAGCTTTTGTGCGTGGGGACGACAACCCTGGGCGGAGTTTATCCCGATGTCGTGTTTTTTCCAGCGCGCGCCCGTTCACACTGGTCGCAGGAAAACTATCTGCGCCCGTATCTCGAAGGTGAACACCTGTCCTGGGCGCGCACACAGACCCTGTTGCTGACCGATAATTTCGAGCGTGAGAAGTGCCACCGGCATTTGCGCTGCCTGGCACGGGACGTGTTGCCGCTCAGCTTCGGCCGGCTTCTCGAACGGCTGTGTGACGAAGCCTTCGGGCCGGCACCCTACGGCCTTGACCAGGCCCCACGGCTGGCTTCCAGCCCGGCCGCCTGGCCGCTTGTACGCGAACAGCCCAAACCGACAGACCTGCTGGACATCTACCCCTTACGCAAGCCGAATGAGCGCGGCGGGCAGACCTACTTCCTGGTGGACAAGTTTCCTCAGCCGCCAGCCTGGATGACAACCGCCCTGGGTCCCGGACAGCCCTCGCCGGTCAGCTACCGCGCCCTGGGACCGAATGCCATCGGGGTCGAAGTGCGCGGTCGGCTCGAAACGCTGGCGCTTGACGCCAGGGATGAGATCGTTGACCTGGCGAGTCTCTTTGTGAGCGATTTCGTCGGACGGGTGGATTATCCGCGTGAAGACCAGCGGCTGGCGCTCATTCATCCGGTGCACAAGCTTCAGGGACTGACCGATGCCTCACGGATTTCTGTGTGTATGGCGCCAGTCACGAGCCGGTTCCTGGCGTATTTCCCGGAGTTGCTGGCGGAAGACGGAACGGGCCTGCAGTCCCGCATCGCCTTTGATGGGCAGCAGGTGGTGTGGACGTTTCAGCTCTGCGGGCGGGAAGTCACCTGGACGGCGCGCTACTTTGAGGCCCGGGATTTGGCCGTGGCTTCTCTGTCCCTCTGGCCGCCCAGGGTGGACCCGCAGTGGTACTTTTACGCGGCCCACGGGCTGGGTCTGCGGGAACGTTCCGGGCGCTGGCGGTTGGTGGATGAAAACGGGCGCTTGGGCGACCTGTATGAGCTTGGTGCGTCGCAGGATGAATACGTCACCCTGCTGCGTCCGCAGGAAACGGCGGATGCCACCGGACAGGTCCGGGCGAATCGTCCGCGCGCCCTGAGCTGGTGGTGGCCGGCCCAGGGACGCGATGTGGAGCGGGGCGTTGTCTGGCTCGCCCGGCTGCCGGACGCCGGGGCAAGGACGCCGACTTCGGCCCACCTCGCCGTGGATTTCGGCACGAGCAACACGTCAGCGGCTTTTGCGGCCGGTGGTGTGACCGACACCCTGCGGTTTTCTCTCGCCCCGCTGCGTCTGTGGAATGGCGACGGAGCCAACCGGCTGGGGTTTGCACCGTTCAACTGGGGCGGAGCCAAAGGCTATTTCTCGACGACCCTGCTGACGCGCCGCTCTGCATCGCTGCGGGAAGTATCGCCGGAGATGCTGACGGTCGAACACCTGTTTGCCGCCGCCATTCCCAACCTCTACTCCGATGGTCTCAACCGCATGCTGCTGGCGGCCGGCAGTGGCGCGAATGCCTGGGACCTGCACGACAACCTCAAGTGGGGACAGTCCCAGGCCTCCGCCTACCGCGCGCTTTTTCTGCGTTTGCTGCTGCTGTTTGCCCATGCCGAGCTGTTTTTCAACCGGCGGGCGCAGGTGACGGATTACACCTTCACCTTTCCGCTGGCGATGAGCCGCACCGACCGGGATGTGTTCCACAAGCAGAACCGGGAGAACATCCAGGTGATCCAGTGGCTTTGCCACGGCGTGCGCAACTTTGAAGCGGCTTCCCACTACCGCGCTGACGTGGATGAAAGCGCTGCCGCTGCAGCCGGGGCCAACCTGCCGCCCAGTTCCGACCGGCTCGATCTGTTCATTGACGTGGGCGGCGGCACAACCGATCTGGCCGTCCGGCGCGGGACGGAAATCCTGGTGCTGGACAGCCTGCGGTTGGCCGGGCGACAGTTTTTCCGCACGGCCGAACAGAACCTTTCACCCCGCGTCAGGCTGCGTAAGGCCAGCGTGTTTCGCCGTCATCTGGGGTTGTTGCTGGCGCCGAACGAGGAAGCCGCGCCCATGGAGATGGATGTCAGCGACATGCCGGGTCTGCGTGACCACAATCTGAGCCTTCCCACCTTTTATCTGCTGCGCGTCAATGAACTCAAAAGCGAAACCTTCGTGCAGCGGGAACACCTCATTCTGAAGCGCCAGCGCGATACCACCCTGCCCGAAAACCAAAGCTACCGCGATGCCTACCAGCGGTTTTGCGCCCAGCTCTTTTTCCGCCACATTCTGGCCTACGGCATTCTTCAGGCGGCCGGTGCGGCCATCGAGCGCCGGCTGGGACGAGACCAGTTGCCGCACGGGATTCATGTGGTGCTGGGCGGGAATGCTTGGGGCCTGTTGCTCTTTGCCGACTTTGAGCGTTCCGGGCAGGCATTGCTGGCGGAAGCCGAAACACTGCTGGATCGGCTCAAGACGCGGGCCAGCGGCAGCCTGCTGCCGGAAGCCGCCGCCTGCCTGCACGAGCTGCACATCCACGATGTGACGCTGCTCAATGAAGGCGACATCAGTCGCGCGAAGACCAACGTCCCGATTGGGGCGCTCGCGGTGGCGACCAACCAGAACCTCGGCCGGCGAACGGCTCCATTTACCGGGGTGAATCTGCCGCAGGTGGTGCTTGGCGATGGCGCCCAGGAGTATGGGCCCCAGGCTGTGAACTGGTTTGACCGCTGGAGTGAAGCTGACCTCAAACGCCGTTTTGGGATGGAGACGGACGTGGACATCCGCCAGGTCAACATCCGCCTGCCGGGGACCAACGCCCCGCTGGATGTGCTGCTGACCCTGTTTACTTCGCGGGGCAACACCGACCTCATCCCGGAGAAGCGCTGGCCGACCATCAACGGCTACCTGACCGGTGGACGGCACTACCCGGCAATGACGCCAGCCTCTGTCTTTGTGACCGGCGTACTCTACGCCGACCCAGACCTGAAACTGGTCACGAGTCTGCCGGACCAGCCCTATCCGCTGATTGAGGACATGGCCCGCCGGGCCGGTTTTTATGACGACCAGCCGCCGCAGACGGAAAGAACCTGAGCCACGCCGGGGGGAGCGATGACCTATGAGTGACCGGCTGGTAAGGCAGCGGCCGGCAGGTTTGCCAGGCACGGGATGGTGCGCCGGCGCGTTGGAAACCCGGCAAAAGCATCGCCGGGGTGAGCCGACACCGGCCTGCCAGTGGCGAACGGTGTGGGGCTGGGTTCGGAAACGCTGCCACGTCTTTCCCGCCGTCTGCCGGTTGGCGATCCTGGCCGGGCTGTTGGCATCCTTTGCCGGGCAGCCGGGCACGCCGCCGGAAGTCTGGCCGGTGAAAGCCGCCGGGTGGAAGCTCGATGACCCGTCCGTGGCGGCCGCGCCTGATGTGTGGCCGGTGGCACTGCTGACCCTTGTGGTGGCGCTGGTTGGACTCGTGGTTGTGGCCGTTGTGTTCTGGTGGCTTCTGCGTACCCAGCGGCAGCAACTCGAAGGTGAAATCAGCGCGTTGCAGGCACGTCTCCAGCGGCTTGAAAGCCAACCCGCGCCGCCCAAGCCAGACAACGCTTCCAGACCGGAGGCGGCCGGCGGGCCTGCCCCCGAAACGGCGCTGCGCGCAGATTTGACAGCCCTTCAGTCCGACCTGCGTTCGCTGCGCGACGAAGTGGACTACCTGAAAAACAAACTTTCGACGCTGTTGGTCTCGCCGGAGACGCCACCTCATCCGTTGCCGACGTTGTCATCCGGGATGGCTGTGGCGCAAACCCTGCCCGCCGAGCCACAAGCCGGCACCGCCGATACGCTGCCCCCGCCCGATCCGTTTGAAAACCAGCGGGTTTCGGACATCATTGCGCGCTACCGGGACCGCCTGCGGGCCGGCCACGTGGACGCCCTCACCCGGCATTTTTCCCTCAATCCAAGCGGGCTGTTTCTGGAACTCGAAGAGCGGGGTGAACGGTTCGTCTTTCCGGCGCAGGAAGTCATCTACGGCAGCGACTTTCAGCAGAACTACAGCTTTGTCTATGACTGCGACCGGCCCGGCAGCGGCTATGTCGTGGTGGTGACGCCGGCGCGGCTCGATGCCCGTGGGCAGATTGCCGCGCGGGGACGCCTGCGTATCGAGTAAGGCACACCGCTCCCGTGGCTAATAGAGCAGATAGGCGGTGCGGCGGCGGCGGAAGTCTTCCAGGGCCGGTTCGTCTGCTGCGGCAATATCAGCCCAGTCGGCATCGGCTTCAATGGCAGCCCGCAGCCGCGCCTGTCCGGCAATGACATCGAAGGGAAGCTGGTCAAAGACGTATTCGTAGGGCGGCTCACGCCACAGACGTTCCTGTGGATACAGGCGTCGGACAGCCTTGAGAATTTCGACGGCCGTGCGGTACGAGCGAAATGTGTTGCGGTTCTGTACGTGAAGCTGAAGCCCGCCGCACACCTGTCCGGCAAACTTGTTGAACGTCGGCTGAAACCAGAGCGGCCGGAAGTGGACTCCCGGCAACTGGAGCGGTTCGAGCGCGGCTGCCAGTTCATAGGGGTCAATGAACGGTGCGCCGAAGATTTCAAACGGGCGGGTCGTGCCGCGTCCTTCGGAAAGCGTCGTGCCTTCGAGCAGCACCATGCCGGGATAGACAGTGGCGGTATCGAGCGTCGGCATGTTCGGGGAAGGCATCACCCACGGCAGCCAGGTGGTGTCAAACCACTGCGGCCGTGACCAGCCTTCCATGGGAACGACGTGCAACTCGCAGCCAATACCCTCAGTGGCATTGAACATGCGCGCCAGTTCGCCAACCGTCATCGCGTGTCGCATCGGGATGGGGTACATCCCGACGAAGGATGCCCATTCACGTTCGAGAACGGCCCCCTCGATGTCGAGACCGCCAATCGGGTTGGGGCGGTCCAGCACGACAAACGGAATGCCCTGCGCCTGGGCCGCCTGCATCGCCAGCGCCATCGTCCAGATGAAGGTATAGACGCGCGTGCCGACATCCGGCACGTCGAACACGAGAATGTCCACCTCGGCCAGCATCTCCGGGGTTGGCTGGCGCGTCTGCCCGTAGAGGCTGAACACCGGGACGCCCAGCCGTGGATCACGCGGCCAGCCTTCCCATTCGATCATGTTGTCTTGCGTCTCGCCCCGAAACCCATGCTGCGGGCCGAACAGCGCCGTCAGATGAACATCCGGGCAGGCGGCAAACAGGTCAGCCGCGTGGCGGTAGATGACATCCACCGAAGCCGGGCTGCAGATGAGTCCTACGCGGCGGTCGCGGAGCAGGTCGAGGTGGTGGGTGAACAGGCGGTCAAGTCCGGTCTGCATGGGGTGTGTTCAGGGCTGGCTTTCAGAGGTGAGGGCCGTGGAACGACATAAAAAAGCGCGGATGAGGTTTTCATCCATCCGCGCTGCCAGGCACCGCCCGAAAGGACGAGCGCGGCTACCGCGTTCCCAGTTTGGTACGCTGTGGCCGTCCAGTACGGATGACTTCCACCCGGACAGTGCGCCGCCCAAAGCGGATGGCATCGCGGGTGGAGGGCATGTAGATGTCAATGTGGCGTCCCCGAATGCGGCCGCCGGTATCTTTGACGTGATAGACACCGGAATACTGCCCGGCGTGAACCTTGACGACCGAGCCGAGCGGCAACACGCGGGGGTCAGCCGCGACAATGCCGGGCCGGACGTATTCCCCCGACGCCGTGCGTCCTTTCAGGCTGTAAGCCGTGGCGACAAACGGAACGGCCTGCGGAGAAGGTTCGGCATTGCGCAAGGAAAAAGAACCGAGCAGTGGTGGTGTGGCGGGCAGGTCGAGGGTCAACTCGACGGATGGGGTTGAAGGTGATGGGGTCTGTGGTGCTTCGTCTGGCTGTGGTGTCTGGGTGGATGCCGGGGTCGGGCGTCCCTGCTGGGCGCGGGCGGCCAGATTGCCGACCATGGACAGCAGGACGAGGATGAAGGTGAACAAGGGCTTGAATGAAAAGAGACGTAGCCCCCGACGCACCGTTTCCCCCAATGCACGTAAGCTCATGCGATGTCCTCCCTGATGAACATACGCCGCCGGAAGGGGCCCTTGGGGTGGCGCGTCCCTGACCAGCGGGCGATCAAACCGGGAACTTTATCACGGGCTGTCAAATTGCCCGGTCGGGACGGTTGGTTGGGTGACGCTCTGCCGTCCGGTCTGGCCAGTGCATGGCGCGCAAGCTTGCAGTGCCAAAGGTGGCAGATATAAGATGCCGGGCACTTTGTGACGAACCGGCCAAGTGGTTTGGTACGTCGGTCTCTGGAGGGGCTCCCCACGTGACAAGTCAGCATCGCAGAGTCATCATCATTGGCTCGGGCCCGGCCGGTTTTACAGCCGCCATCTATGCCGCGCGAGCCAACCTGAAGCCATTGCTTTTTGAGGGCGAGGGACCGGAAAACATCCCCGGCGGGCAACTGATGATTACGACCGATGTGGACAACTATCCCGGTTTTGAGCACGGCATCCTCGGCCCGGAGTTGATGGCCAACATGCGCGCCCAGGCGGTACGCTTCGAGACGGACATCCTGACGCGCAACGTGACAGCGGTGGATTTCACAACGCGCCCCTTTCGGGTCTGGGCGCGGGATGACGAATACACGGCTGATGCCGTCATCATTTCCTCCGGCGCTTCAGCCAAGTGGCTGGGGCTCCCGTCAGAAGAACATCTTAAAGGTTACGGCGTTTCCGCCTGCGCCACCTGCGATGGCTTTTTCTTCAAGGATCGCGAAGTTGCCGTTGTGGGCGGTGGCGATACGGCCGTCGAGGAAGCGACCTTCCTGACGAAATACGCCACGAAAGTGACACTCATTCACCGGCGGCGTGAGCTGCGCGCCTCGAAAATCATGCAGGCGCGGGCCTTTGCCAATCCCAAGATCACCTTTCTCTGGGAGACCGTCGTGGAAGAAGTGTACGGACAGCGGGAAACGGGCGTGACCGGTCTCCGGTTGCGGAATCTGACGAACGACGAAGTATTTGACTACAAATGCGACGGGCTGTTCGTCGCTATCGGCCACCAGCCGAATACGTCCCTGTTCGTCGGACAGCTCGAACTCAATCCACAGGGCTACATCCTGACGAAGCCCGGCTCGACCCATACCAGCGTGCCGGGCGTTTTTGCGGCCGGCGATGTGCAGGACTTTACCTATCGCCAGGCCGTGACGGCCGCCGGCACCGGCTGTATGGCTGCCATTGATGCCGAACGGTGGCTCGAAGAGCAGGCCCACGCAGCCCACTAGGCCTTGGCACACCACGCCGGAAACACTGGAAATGGCCTGCCCGGACGCAGGTAACGACGTAGATGACCTGGGACAAACTGGCGGCCGGACAGGCATGGGACATAGGGGTATGTACGAAAATCTGCTTGTGGAAAAACACGAGCGCATTGCCGTGCTGACGGTCAATCGGCCGAACAAGCTCAACGCGCTCAACATTGCGACGCGAAATGAAATTCTGGCGGCGCTCGATGCCCTCCAGTCAGATGCGGAGGTGCGGGTGCTGGTCATCACCGGCGCGGGAGACAAAGCCTTCATTGCCGGGGCGGACATCGGGGAGTTTGCCGGGCAGACGGCGCTCAGCCAGCGGGAAGTCATGACCCAGCGCCGGGCGTTCGATGCCATGGAAACCTTCCCCAAGCCGGTCATCGCCATGATCAACGGCTTCTGCCTGGGCGGGGGGCTGGAACTGGCTCTGTCGTGCGACATCCGGGTGGCCAGCGAACAGGCGAAGCTGGGACAGCCCGAAATCAATCTGGGAGTCATTCCCGGCGGCGGCGGAACGCAGCGCCTGACCCGTCTCGTCGGGGAAGGCAAAGCCCTGGAAATGATCCTCACCGGGGAGATGATCACGGCGGCAGAGGCGCACGCTTTGGGGCTGGTCAACCACGTTTTTGCCCACGCGGAGCTGCGTGAGAAAACCATGGCGCTGGCCGCCAAAATTGCCGAGAAAAGCCCGGTAGCGCTCCGCATGGCCAAAGAGGCGGTCAAAACTGCGGCCCGCTCCGGCCTGGACGAAGGGCTACGCCGGGAAGTGGATTTGTTTGCCCTGTGTTTTGCCAGCGAGGACAAGGAGGAAGGCGTACGCGCTTTTCTTGAAAAACGGAAACCCAACTTCATCGGGCGCTGATGTACGTGTGGTGCGCCGTCAACCTGAAAAACCCTTTCGAGGCTGCGCATGCCCTACCTGGTTCTGCTTCGCCACGGGGAGTCCCAGTGGAATCTTGAAAACCGCTTCACCGGCTGGGTGGACGTGCCGCTTTCTCCCAAGGGGGAGGAGGAAGCCCGTGCTGCCGGTGCGAAGCTGGCCGGCCTGACCTTCGACCATCTGTTTACTTCCGTGTTGCAGCGGGCCATTCAGACGGCTGACTTGGTCTGCGCCACTGCCGGTTTTACCAACCTGCCCACCACACGCGATCAGGCGCTCAATGAGCGTCACTACGGGGACTTGCAGGGACTGAACAAGGCAGAAGCTGCCCGGCAATACGGTGAAGAGCAGGTCAAAATCTGGCGGCGAAGCTATGACGTGCGCCCGCCGAACGGCGAGAGCCTGGCCGACACGGCGGCGCGGGTACTGCCCTACTACGAAGCGCATATCCTGCCTTTGCTGCGGGCCGGAAAGAACGTGCTGGTCGTGGCGCACGGCAACAGCCTGCGGGCACTGGTGATGCACCTGGATCGCCTGTCGCCGGCGGAAGTGCTCGAACTCAACATTCCCACCGGCGCGCCGCTCTACTATGAACTCAATACCGAGGGCAACGTCCTCGCCAAACGCTATCTGTAGCCAGACCTGCCGGCTGAGTATCGCCCATGGGTGATCCGCCAAAGCCGCTGCGCTTTCTGACCTTTCCGTTTCCCGTCGTGGGCTTTCGGACTACGCGGGAGCGCCCCCAGCCGCCCTTCGATCCCTTGCCGGCGGATGCCGCTCCGCCGAACAGGGTACTCGATCTGCCCTTTCCTGAACCGGACGAAGTGGCGCCTTTGCCGTCGTCAACCGGCCCGGTGACGCCTGATCCGGCCCCACCGCCCGAAAAGCATTTCAACTACTACAGCTACTTCAGCGAAATCGAAGCTGCTTTCACGGCGCATCGCGGCAAGCCCTACCACATGTCGCCGCTTGACTGGGCGCTGGTTGAAAGCTGGCAGAAAGCCGGCATTCCGCTGCCGGTGGTGCTGCGGGGCATCGCCCAGGCGTGCGAGGCGCATGCGAGAAAAATGTCCCGCCAGCCGAAAGGGCGTCCGCGCCCCGTGCGTTCACTGAGTGCCTGCCAGTCATTTGTCGAACATGCTTTCACGGCCTACCGGGACTCCCAGGTTGGAGCCGCCTCGCCGTCGGCCACTGCTGCTCCCGAAACCGGCGGAATGTCACGCGCCAGAGTCGCGGCCTTTCTGGAAACGGCGGCCGCGGCGCTCGCTGCTGCACACCAGCAGCTTTCCACCCGGATTCGTCCCGATGCGCCGCACGCACACCTTGGGGCATTGCTGCCGACGGTGGTGGCGCAGCTTCGGACGCTCAGCGGACAGGTGCAGGGGGAAACGCTGCTTCATCTCGAAGCCGTTGAAATGACCTTGTCCGAGCTGGAAGACCGCCTGCTTGCCGCACTTCAGGCGGATGTGCCCCCGGAGGTGCAGGCGGAAGCCGCCCAGGCAGCCACGGCGGCGCTCAAGGTGCACCGCAAGGGCATGGCGGCGGCCGTCTATGCCCAGACCCATGCCAACTACGTGGCGCGGCAACTGCGGGAACGTTACGGTGTACCGCGCCTGAGCCTGTTTTACCTTGAAGACGACTGAACCCCGCCGCGCTGGTCTGCCAGCCGGAGGATGCGTTGCGTGGGTTTCTCCGGTAAAGTGAGGAAACGCGCCGCCGCCGCGGCCGGGAGCGTCAACGGACACGATGTTTGGAATCGGCACGCCAGAACTCATTTTCATCTTTCTCGTTGGGTTTTTCATTTTTGGCCCCCGCCAGCTTCCAGAGATCGGTCGTCGGCTGGGAGAAATCATGGCGCAGTTGCGCCGGGCTGCCGACGATTTCAAACAGACCTGGGAAGCGGAAGTCGAAAGCGAGCGGTCGCGTCTGGCCAAGGATTTGGCATCGGACGTGAAGCTGCCGGACCTTTCGGCTGACCTTGCCGCTCCGTCTGCGGCCGAGGCTGAGGTCGTGCCGGAAGTCATGCCGGCCGAAGGGGCCCTGTCCCGCGCATCCATCCGCCCGGCGGCCGCATCGTCAGCCCTGCCGCCCGCTGCGGCACTCACCGAGGCATCGCCGGCGGTGGAGGTGGCGGAAACGCCGCCAGCATCCCCGGCCCCGGTTTCGGCTCCGGATTCCCGGCCCGTGGAGACTCCGGCCGACGCGGCGTTTCCCGGTCCGGTGTTCGTTCCCCGTCCGGGGGGAGTGGAAGCCATCGAGGCCATTGGCTATGAAGGCTAGGGCTGGCGGTCGGCGTGCAGGCGCTTGCCGCCGTATTCAGGGTGTGTGCCATGGCGGATGAACCAAAAATCAGACCCGACGAGCCTTTTGCCGGGCCGCCTGAAGAAGAGGAAGCTGCCGCCACAATGGGCTTTCTCGACCATCTGGACGAACTCCGGCGGCGGGTGTTCTATGTCGTGGCGTTCATTGCCGTGGCCTTCATCGTGTGCTGGGGCTTTGCCGATGTCATCTATGGTTTTCTGGCCAAGCCCGTGGCGGAAGCTCTGCGGGCCTCACGGCTGGCACAGATTAAAACCAATGCTCCACTGCCAAGCCTGTCTGACTTACCTGATGGCACCCAGGTGACGTATGTCTTTGGCGCTGGCGTCGCCATTGATGGGCTGACCGTGCCGCCGGGAACGGCCGTGCCAGCGCGAATTGCGCGGGATGCCCAGGGAAAACGCCGCCTGGAAACCGCCCAGACGCTCGTCATCCAGCAGCGGGTCGTGCCGGAGGGCTTTGCCCTGCCTTCGGCGGAACTGCTGGCAGCCGCGCCTGATCCGCTGGGGCAGTTGGTGGTGCATACCGTGCAGGGCGCTTTCAACCTGTATATCAAGGTCGCCTTTTACGCCGCCATTTTCTTTTCCATCCCGTTTGCGCTCTATCAGCTCTATGCCTTTGTTGCGCCCGGACTCTACCGGCACGAGCGCGCCTATGTGTACCCGGTGCTCATCCTGGGAACCGGCTTTTTCCTGCTCGGCGCGGCCTTTGGGTACTACATCGCCTTTCCCCGGGCGTGTCTGTTTCTGTTGGACACGGCCAAGGACTTCCAGCCGATGATTGAAGTCAATGAATACTTCGACCTCATCATCACCATCGTGCTTGGCCTGGGCATTGTCTTTGAGTTACCAACAGTTGTCTTCGTGCTGGCGCGTCTGGGGTTGGTGACGGCCGGGTTTCTGCTCCGCATCTGGCGGCTGGCGGTGATGATCATCCTGGTTCTGGCGGCTATCATCTCGCCAACCTCGGATATTCCCAACATGATGATCTTTGCCGTTCCGATGCTGGCGCTGTACTTCCTGAGTGTGGGGATTGCCTATGTGTTCGGACGGCCGCGTGAAGCGGATGCAAGCGCTCCGGCCGCAGAGACCGGCGAAGAACTTCGTTCCGTAGGATAGTCCAAAGCTTATGCAGGTTTTTCGTCTCGATGAGGCGGCGGGGCAGGCCCGCCTCGCCACCATTCTCAAGCGCCACACGCTGGTGGCCGACCCGGATGTGGTCCGTACCGTATCTGACATCCTCCAGTTGGTACGGGAGACGGGCGATGACGGGTTGTTCGCGCTGACGGAGAAGTTCGACGGCGTGTCCCTGTCGGTGCAGAACGTGCGGGTCGAACCGGCCCTGCTCGAAAAGCTGGCCGGGCAGGTGTCAGCGGAAGTACGGACGGCGCTGCGGGTGGCCGCCGGCAACATTCGCCACTTCCACGAACTCCAGCGCGAATACACGCGGATGATGGAGCAGGCGGATGGCGTCCAGCTCATTCACCGCATCCAGCCGCTGGACGCGGTGGGGCTCTACGTGCCCGGTGGGCAGGCGGCCTATCCTTCGACGGTTCTGATGACGGCCGTCCCGGCGCAGGTCGCGGGCGTCCCCCGGTTGGTGGCCGTCACCCCGGCCAAGTCCTTTCTGACCCAGCCGGTGCTGGCCGCGGCGCTCATCGAAGCCGGCATCAGCGAGGTCTATACCGTTGGCGGTGCGCAGGCGATTGCGGCTCTGGCATACGGCACGGAAAGCATTCCGCGGGTGTCCAAGATTGTCGGGCCGGGCAACCGGTATGTAGCCGAGGCCAAACGGCAGGTGTACGGCATCGTGGATGTGGATGCCATTGCCGGACCGAGCGAGGTGGTGATCATTGCCGACGATACGGCTGACCCGGTGCTCGTGGCGGCCGATATGCTGGCCCAGGCCGAGCATGACGAGCTGGCGGCAGCCGTCTGTGTCACCACAAGCGAAACGCTGGCCATGGCCGTAGCTGAGCAGCTTGCCTATCAGGCAGCAACCCTTTCGCGGCGGGAAGTGGTTGAGGCGGCGCTGGAGCGGTTCGGGGCGATTTTCCTGGTGGCGTCGCTGTCCGAGGCCGTCCGGCTTGTCAACCGGATGGCGCCGGAACACGTCGGGGTCATGACCGCTGAGCCAGAGCGTTTGGCTGAGGACATCACCTTTGCCGGCGCGGTTTTCATCGGCGCTGCCTCGGCGGAGGCCGTTGGAGACTACTTTGCCGGGCCGAGCCATGTGCTGCCGACGGGCGGCACGGCGCGCTTTTTCTCCCCGCTGGGCGTGTATGACTTTGTGCGGCGGACAAACCTCATCCGCTACACGATGGGGCGGTTGGTCAAAACGGCCGACATGATAACGTGCCTGGCTGAGGCCGAAGGTCTGGACGGGCATGCGCGCTCGATTCGCCTGCGGATGGAGCGCCACAGCGGCCCCCTGGCCCCGACGACCAATCCACTGACCGAAAGCAAACAGAACCTTCTGGCCGTGGAGTCACCGCCGGAGACTGCCTCGAACGACGAGCCATGACACGGTGGTGGGCCGGACTGGCAACGCTTGTCCTGCGGATTCTGGGGTGGACGGTGCGCCTGGATACGTCCAACCTGCGCGACCTGCCTGACCCGCTGCACGGCCATCTGCCCCCGACGACACCCATCATCTACACCTTCTGGCACAACCAGATTCTGGCCGCGACGCTGTTTTTTCAGCGACGTGGCATTGTGGTGATGACCTCACAGAGCCGGGATGGGGACATCATTGCCGAGGTCATCCGGCGTTTCGGCTTTGGGGCGGCGCGGGGATCGGCGACGCGGGGCAGCGTGACGGCGCTCAAAGCCATGGTCAAAGCCATTCGGCAGGGAGCCGATGCGGCCTTCACCATTGACGGTCCCAAAGGGCCGCGCTACCGCGCCAAAGATGGGGCGGCGATGCTGGCCAGCTTGAGTGGCGCGCCCATCCAGCCGGTCTGTATCGTGACGGAACGCCACTGGACGCTGAACACCTGGGATGCCTTCCGGGTTCCCAAGCCCTTCACGGTCGGGCATGTGTTTTACGGGCCACCGATTTGGGTGCGGCGGGGCGCAACGGCAGAAGACATTGCCGCCGCAACGGCCCGGTTGCAGGCAGAGCTGGACACCATGCTGCACCGGTGGGAAACAGAACATCCCTCACAATGCAGGGCCGCACAACGCAGGGCAGGCGCACCGCCCTCTGACCGGCGCGTGCTAGACTCATCCCCAACCGCTGCGGCGGAAACAGCCTCAAACGTGGAGACGGATTGACGTGGAAGCCATCCTCGCGCTCGAAGACGGGCGCCTGTTTTACGGAAGAAGCATCGGCGCCGCCGGTGAGACAACGGGTGAAGTCGTGTTCAACACGGCGATGACGGGCTACCAGGAAGTGCTCACCGACCCTTCCTATGCCGGACAGTTGGTGACGATGACCTGTCCGCACATTGGCAACTACGGGGTCAACCCCGAAGATGTGGAGTCACGGCAACCCTTCGTGGCCGGTTTTATCGTGCGGGAACTGTCGTCGGTGGTCAGTAACTGGCGGGCGACGGAGTCGCTGGGCGATTACCTGAAGCGGCATGGGATTGTCGGCATCGAGGGCATTGACACGCGGGCGCTGGTGCGGCACATCCGCGAGCGGGGGGCGATGCGCGGCGTCATCTCCACGGTTGAGCGCGAGGCCTCCCGCCTGGTGGCCAAAGCGGCCGATGCGCCGGGTATGGTTGGGGCGGCTCTGGCAAAAACCGTGACCTGTACCGCACCCTACACGTGGCCGCTGGCTGCCGCTGAAGACTCCACGGAGTACCAACGACGACGGTGGCATGTCGTCGCGTATGATTTCGGTGTCAAGTTCAACATCCTGCGCCATCTTGCGGCGCTGGGCTGCCGCATCACGGTTGTGCCGGCAACCACCACGTCCGAAGAGGTGTTGCGCCTGCAGCCGGATGGCGTATTTCTCTCGAACGGGCCTGGTGACCCGGAGCCACTCGCCGATATTGCCCGCGAGGTACGCCTGCTGGCGGAACGCCTGCCCACCTTCGGCATTTGCCTTGGGCACCAGGTGCTGGCACTGGCGTTTGGGGGCAAAACCTTCAAGCTCAAATATGGGCATCGCGGGGCCAACCATCCGGTCAAGAACCTGACCACCGGCAAAGTTGAAATCACCTCGCAGAACCACGGCTTTGCCGTTGACCCGGAAAGCCTGCCGGAGGAACTGGAAGTGACGCACATCAACCTCAACGACGGCACCCTCGAAGGTTTCCGCCATCGCCACCTGCCGGTGTTCTGTGTGCAGTATCACCCGGAGGCTGCGCCGGGGCCGCACGATGCGGCGTACCTGTTCGAGGCGTTTACGGCGCTGTTGCCCAGTCGTCCGGCCGAGGTGGCCGCATGAGGCCGGGCGGGAAGGTCTGCCGGCTGTGGCTGGTCGGCGCTGGTCTGGTCTGGCTTCTTTGGCCCGAAACAGGCGCACTGGCGCAACAAGTGCCGCCGTCGCCAACCGTGCCGCCGGCCACTGCCACGCTCAAGGCTGAAGGAAAAACTGACGACGGGCGTCTCTTTCAGGAATATGTCCGCGAGCAGAAGATGCGCTTCGAGTATGGCCGGGCGCTCAAAATCACCCTGCCGCCGCAGGGCAGTCTGACGATTACCGGCAGCAAGCGGGCGGAACTCGTGGTTCAGGCGACGATTCGCGTGGAAGGCGCATCATCCGCCGAGTTGGCCGCTCTGGCCGAACGGATTGGCTTTCAGATTGACACCCGCGATGTCCGTTTGCACCTCATGTCCCTGGGTCCGGCTGTCAAAAACCTGTCCCGCAAGGAGCGCCGCGCGGTCTCCGAAGGGCTGGCCAGTCCGCTGCTGCGCCTGCCCTACCGCATGGATTACAAGGTCGTCGTCCCGGAATACACGGACCTGGAAATCGCCGTTTTTGACGGCGATCTGTCGTTGGCTGACATCTACGGCGGCATTGTGTTTACCGTGCAGCGCGGACGGGTTGTGCTGAGCGGCGTAGCCGGAACGGTCGTCGGAAGGCTGGCGACCGGCACGGTGCGAGTCGAACTCAATGGACGAAGCTGGCGCGGTTCGGGGTTGGATATGCAGGTTGGGGTGGGGGACATTGTGTTGAGTGTGCCACGTGGTTTTGCGGCTGATGTTGCTCTGGCAGCCAGTACACCGCTGGACATTCGCTATCCCATCAACCGTGATGCGGACATTCCACCGGACAGCCCCTTTGGGCTGCGCACCCGTGGGCGGTTTGGGGTCGGAGGCGCCGAACTGCAACTGATGACAGCGCGCGGCACGCTCCGGGTTGAACCCTATCCCCCGGAGAACCCATAGCAACCGACCGGTGTCTGCACCGGACAGTGCATCAGGTTGGCGATTGCCTGCGGCCGGGTTGGCGGGTTATCCTGCGGTCACACGCTGCCATTTCAAGCTGCTTTCCCAAGCTTCAGAAGGGGTCAGGGCCTAACCCATGACGAGTCACGAGCGAACTGTTGTCTGTTTGGCGAGTTATTTCAAAGGCGTCGAATTCCTGCGCGAAGTCAAGCGCCAGGGATGCCGGGTCGTCCTGGTGACGAAAGAGAAGTTTCGCCACGAGGACTGGCCGTTTGAAAGTCTCGACGAGTTGATCCCTCTGCCGAATGATGCCACGCCGGAGTTGTTCATCTACACCGTGGCGCAGTTGGCACGTCCCCGCAAGCTGCACACGGTCGTGGCGCTGGAGGAACTCGACGTGTTGACGGCAGCGCTCATCCGGGAACACCTGCGCCTGCCGGGCATGGGCAGCACGACGGCGCGGCACTTCCGCGACAAACTTGCCATGCGCATCGAAGCACAGCAGGCTGGCGTGCGGGTGCCGGACTTCGTTCACGTGCTCAACTACCAGGACCTGGAAGACTACATGAAGCGCGTCCCGCCGCCCTGGGTGATGAAACCGCGCTCGGATGTCTCGGCCATTGGCATCAAGAAGCTCTACGACAGCGAGCAGGTCTGGCGCACGATTGACTATCTCGATGCCCGCGACCGCCTCAGCGAGCGGTCGAGCAACTACGTCCTGGAGCGATTCGTAGCCGGGGATGTGTACCACGTGGATTCACTGGTCGAAAACGGAGAGGTCGTCTTTGCCGGGGTGAACCGGTATGGGCGGCCTCCGATGAGCGTGGCGCACGATGGTGGGGTTTTCACCACCCAAACCCTGCCCTACGACAGCCCGGAGCGGGCTGCCCTGCTGGACATCAACCGCAAGCTCATTACCGGCTTGCGGATGCGGCGTGGTGCGACGCATGCCGAGTTCATCAAGAGTGCCGAAGACGGCGAGTTTTATTTTCTGGAAATTGCCAGTCGGGTGGGCGGCGCCTACATTGCCGAGGCGCTTGAGGCCGCCAGCGGAGTCAACATCTGGGCGGAGTGGGCGAAAATTGAGCTGGGGCGTGGGGAGGTTCCCTATGTCCTGCCGCCGACGCGCCAGGAATACGGTGGTGTCGCCCTTTCCCTGGCACGTCAGGAGTACCCGGACACGTCCTCGTTTACCGACCCGGAAATTGTGTACCGGGTCAAGAAACGGTATCACGTTGGACTGGTTGTGCGCTCTGACCGCCACGAGCGGGTGACGGAACTGCTGCGTGACTACACGGCGCGTTTTGAGCGGGATTACTGCGCCGTCGTGCCGCCCCTGGAGCGGCCGGAGTAATGGCCAGCCAGGAGGGAATCGGGAGGCAGACTGTCCTGAAACCCGCATGCGCCCGAAAAAAGGCTTGCACCTGATGGTTGAGGTTGTGTAGGGTGAGGGCTACAGGCAAGCCCTTTCATCTGCGTTAAGTCAAGCGGTTGCTGCATCTTGTGGGTTGACGTCGGAAAGCCTTCCTTTTTCGTGTGGCGGCAGCATCCTTTGGGCAGGATTGTGGACTGTCTGCTGTGGTCCGGTTGGCTGTGGCTTCGGGTACGATGGAAGCCCTTGCCGGAAGTGCTTGACCACCTGGATCGGCTGCCGGTTCGTGCTTCGGCGGGGTCCGTACCCCCGGAGGCAATAGCGCAGACGGCGCGCGCCATCGTACGTCGTCTGCCGCGTTTTGGTATGGGTGAATGTCTGCTGCGCTCGCTGGTGATTTATGCTATGCTACGTCGTCAACAGCGGACAGATGTTTCATTGGTATTGGGTGCTGGCTCCCTGGACAGCCTTGGGCGTCCGGCACTTCATTGCTGGATTGAAGTCAATGGACAGCCATTGCTGGAGACGCACAACCTGGGTGAGTGCTTCCGCGTGATGTTTCGTCACCGGATGCCCGGGTTGACCACGTAACCCCCCTAACCCGAGATTTTCAGGAGTCATACGATGAACACACTTGAAACCAAAACGGTTCCAACCGATTCGATGCCGGCCAAAAAAGTCTTTGTTGAACCCGAACTCAAGGCCTTCGATCACCTGGAAAAGCAAATCCAGGGGTTGCGTGTGCTGGAAGCTGTCATTGCCAGCTTCATTGCCCCATAAGTTTGCCTCTTGAGGTTATGACCGGGCTGGTTGTTGGGACTAGCCCTTTGTTTTCTCTCCAGACCGTCCGGCTCTCCAGGTTTACTGAATGAGCGCAAGCCAGGGACCTTCATTTGGTGTCCTGGGGCAGGTGTCCCCGTCACTGCAATTCGTCATTGAAACCTGCCGCTACCTTGGCCTGCCGGAGACAGCTTCCGGGACGGCGGACATCATCCTGACGGATGAGCGACCAGCCGGGGGCGTCCGCCAGTTGATGCCATGGCTGGTGTGGAAAGGACTGACGGTTCACCGCCAGGGCAGCCTGCTGAGCATAGCCTACGGGGACTGGCAGGTTGTGCTGGATGTTTTTCGCCGGCGCATCATCCCGATACAGGTTCCATTGGTGGCGGACGCCAGGGCGTCGTACGAAGTCTTTTCATATCTGCGACTCGTCCTGTTGTTTCTGCTCCGGCGGCTTGGCTGGTTTGAGCTGCACGGTGGAGCCTGTGTCCAGGCCGGGAAAGGGTACGTGTTCACCGGTCCACCGGGGAGTGGCAAAACGAGTGCCGTTTTGGGGCTGATTGAAGCCGGCTGGGATTACGTTTCTGACGATGCCCTGCTTGTCAGGCAGGTGCCGCCGCCCGGAGCCGCCGCCGCAGTTCATCTGCGCGCCGGGCGGATATTGTTTTCCGTGACAGGTGCGACGCTCGACCGTTTCCCGGCTTTGCAGCCCCACGCCGAACGGCGCTGGCAACGCGCCGGGAAATGGGTTGTCAATCCGGCCATGCTCTGGCCGCAGCGGCAGGTGCTGTCCGTCCAACCGGCATTTCTGTTTTTCTGTCAGCTCCGGGAGGCTGAAGAGACACAGGTCTTGCCGCTGGCGGCAACCGATGCCCTGTCCCAGTTGATGGTGAACAGCCCATGGCTGGCACTCGACCGCGAAACCGCCGCGGCCCACCTGGCGACATACCGTAAGCTGGCTGAGTCGTGCTATAGCTTCACGCTGCTGGCCGGACGCGATGTGTGGTATGAACCCTCCCGACTGGCTGCCTATTTGACGGCCACTGACCTTGTTCGGCTCCATTGCAACCATGCCTGAAGCTACCCTTTCGGATGTCCTGCCGGTCAAACGCCTCACGGTCGGGTTGACCAACCTGTGCAACCTTGATTGTGACTACTGCCTGCGCGTCGCTGAGACACAGCATCTGGATTTCGATCTGTTGCATGAGGTGCTGCGCCAGGCGCGGGATTACGGTGTGACGGCCGTGACCTACACGGGCGGGGAAGTGCTGCTCCATCCGCGTTTTCAGGATGTTCTGCGCCGCACGGCCGCGCTTGGGTTGGCTTACTCGTTCGTCACCAACGGGTGGCACTTTCCAAAGGCTGTTCCAGTGCTGCGCGAAACGAAAGCGGCGCTGTACCGGATTTTTTTCAGCCTGGACGGGCCGACGGAAGCCGCCCACGATGCCGTCCGGGGCAAGGGATCGTTTCGCAAACTCATGGCTGCGATAGCCCTGTGCCGGTTTCATGGCTTTCCCTTTGGCATCAACATGGTTGTGACCAAACGCAGCGTCGGGAGCATTGAAGCCATGGCCGTTCTGGGCGCACGCCTTGGGGCCGATGTCGTGCAGTTCATGCACATGCTGCCGACTTCAGAGGAGTATGACCGGACGCTATCCCTGACGCCGGATGAACGGCGGGCGGCCGAGCAGGAAGCCATGGCCGTGAATGCCATACTCAGGATGCCCGTGCAGTTTGCCGCCGGTCATTCGATGCCGGTTCCCGGCACCCCCTGCGTGTCCCTTGCCGGAGAGACGGTCAATCTCGATTGTCGTGGGCGGTTGACGCTGTGCTGCAACCTGTCAGACTTCCGCCATGCGGTGGGCGAAGCCGATGTCATCGCCGATATGCGCACGACTTCTTTCCGGGAGGCTTGTGAGCAGGTTCACCGTCTGGCACGCTTTCAGCGTGAACGTCGCAACGCGGCGCTGGCTGCCGGAGACGCTACGGCTGAGTTTCCGTGTCACTTTTGCATTGCCACGTTTGACAAGACAACCTGGCAGGGGTTGGCGCTCGTGCAGCTTGGGCGGAGGCGAGCCGCGGACTCCAAACCGTTGCCCTGGAGTGTGTCGGTATGACGACTTTTCGGCCGCATCCCTCCGTGGTCTCCACCGAAGTGGAAGATGCTCTGGTGATCCTGCACCTCGACACAAAACGCTATTTCACGCTCAACAGTACAGGGTCCGCCATCTGGCACCACCTCACCCAGGGCAAAGCCGAAGCGGAGATTGTCGCCGCCCTGGCCGCGGAATACGATGCTGACGAAGCACACCTTGCGGAGAGTACCCGGCGGTTGCTTGCCCAACTCGAAGCGGCGGCGCTGATCGAGCGGGTCTAAGGTGACTTGCCGGAGTCCTTCGGCCACCTTTATGGACAGCACAGACCATGCCGACGCGCTACCCGGACATCATGCCGCATCGGGACAACGGCGTTGTCGCGGAACGCCAGCTTGAATGCCTCATGGCCTGTTTGCCGGAGCAGGAAGCGGCCATGTCCGATCTGGCGGCTGAAGTCACGGACTGGGCGGCGCTGTTGACGAGCGCCCAGCAGCACGGGCTGGAAGACTATCTGTTTCGACGGCTCACCCGAACTGGTGTGCTGCTGCCCGATGTCATCCGGGAACACGTTCGGTTGCTTCAGGCACACAAGGCGGCCTGGACACTCCAGCTCACAGCCCAGATGGACCGGATTCTGGATGCCTTGCAGTCGGCTGGCATTGCGGCCGTTCCGCTCAAAGGCCCACTGCTTGGGGAGCGGCTGTACGGCGCCGATGGTTTCCGGTCATCCAGTGACCTGGATGTGCTGGTGCCGTACCAGCAGGTTCATCCGGCGCTGGCAGCCGTGGCGGCCCTGGGCTACCAGACTGATGCGGCCACGCTGGAAAAGGCGCTCGCCGGCGATCACAACATCGCTCTCGACAACATTTCGCCGCCGCTGGAGCTGCACTTCCACCTGTTCCGGCGCTTCGGCGTCACGCTTCAGGCCGAGGATTTCCTGGCGCGTGCCGTGCCGTATCGAACGCAGCGTGGACGGCTCATCCAGGTGCTGGCCCCGGAAGACGAATTTCTCTTTCTGTGTGTCCATGCGGCGGCCCACAGTTTTGCCCGTCTGGCCTGGTTGTTTGACCTGAAACTGCTCCTGCACCGGCATCCCGCTTTTGATTGGGAAACCCTGTGTCGGCGCATGCACGACTGGCAGGTGACGACCGCCGTCATTTTCGCCTGCGAGTTGCTGCGCCAGCGATTGCGTGTGGAGACACCCCTGCTCGCATGCCTGACCCCCGGCCGCCGCCGGTGGCTACACTTCAACCAGCGCCTTTTTGACCAGGCCATGCGCCGTTACAACCGTCCGCGTCGCTCGCTGGGCGCCAAGCTCGGCTTTTTTCTGGCGGCACACCTCTACCAGTCAAGCCTTCACGACCGATGGCCGAGCCGCCTGCGGTTTCTTGGGCTGACCGTGCTGCGCACCCTCCAGCGACGGCAACTGGCCCCCGGAGAGGCATGAGACGCGCCGGGCGCGGTTGTCAGTCCGGTTGGCCCCTCGGTACACTCCCCTCTGTTTTCATGCGGGTTTCCTGCGGGCAGGCTGCCCGCACTCCCATGTTGTTCCGGCGGGCAGGATGCCCGCGCCCCAGGATTATGCCGTTCAACGAAGTTTTCGATGTCATTGTCATCGGCGCCGGACATGCCGGATGCGAGGCCGCCCACGCCGCCGCCAAGCTCGGCTGCCAGACGGCGCTCATCACGCTCAACCTCGACCTCATTGCCCAGATGTCCTGCAACCCCGCCATCGGCGGCATTGCCAAGGGACACCTGGTACGCGAAATGGACGCTGTGGGCGGGCTGATGGGCAGGATCATTGACCGGACCGGAATCCAGTTTCGGATGCTCAACCGAAGCCGTGGGCCGGCCGTTCAGTCGCCACGCGCCCAGGCCGACCGCGCACTGTACCGGACCGAAATGCGGCGCTTCCTTGAAACCGTCGAAAACCTCCACCTGCGGCAGGGCGAGGTCATTGATTTGATGGTCGAACAGGAACGCATCATCGGCGTCGAGATGTGGGACGGCCGGCGGCTCGGCGCGTCAGCCGTGGTCATCTGTACCGGGACGTTCCTCAACGGTCTCATTCACATCGGTACGCGCACCTACCAGGCCGGCCGCGCCGGGGAACTGCCTTCGCTGCTGCTCGCCGAAAGCTTCCGCCGCCTCGGATTTCGCGTGGGACGGCTCAAAACCGGCACGCCGCCGCGCGTCCATGCCAAAACCATTGACTGGTCAAAGTGTGAGGAGCAGCCGGGCGATGCCGATCCCACCCCCTTTTCCTTCGGGACGAAAGCCATCACACGCCGTCAACTGTCCTGCTACATCACCTATACCAATGAAGAGACCCACCGGGTGATCCGGGAGAATCTGGACAAGTCACCCATGTACAGCGGGCAGATTCAGTCCATCGGGCCCCGCTACTGTCCGTCCATCGAGGACAAGGTGGTGAAGTTTCCCGACAAACAGCGCCACCAGGTGTTTCTCGAACCCGAAGGCTTTGAAACCCACGAGGTGTATGTCAACGGGATTTCGACGAGCCTCCCGATTGAGGTGCAGGAACGCCTCGTGCGCACGATTCCCGGTCTCGAACAGGCGCAACTCATCCGTCCGGGCTATGCCATCGAATACGACATGGTCGACCCCACGGAACTCAAGCCGACTTTGGAAACCAAGCGCATCCGGGGACTGTTCCATGCCGGGCAGATCAACGGCACGACGGGTTATGAGGAAGCCGGCTGCCAGGGACTGGTTGCCGGCATCAATGCTGCCCGTCTGGCCAAGGGTCTCCCGCCAGTGGTGCTCGACCGCGCCAGCAGCTACATTGGCGTCCTCGTGGACGACCTGACAACCCAAGGCGTGGATGAACCCTACCGGATGTTTACTTCCCGCTCCGAAGTGCGGCTTCTGCTGCGGATTGACAACAGCGACCAGCGCCTGACGCCACTCGGCCACGCCATCGGCCTGGTCAGTGAAGACGACTACCAGCGTTTCCAGCAGCGGCAGGCACGCATCCAGACCTGCCACACGCTGCTTGAAGCCTGTTCCATCCGCCCGGACTCCTGGGAAGCCGACGCCCTTGCCGCCGAGACCGGGATTGTTCTGCGGGAAAAGCAGCGCTTGTCAGCTTTGGCGCGGCGCCCGGAAGTTACGGCGGAACATCTGGCGGCCGCCCTGCGTCGGGCCGGAGTGACGGATTTCGACGAGTCCGAGCTGGGGGTGGCGGTGAATAACCTGAAGTATGAGGGTTACGTGCGTCACCACGAGGCCACGGCACGGAAGCTGTCGAAAGCCGCCGATGTGGCCATTCCGGCAAATTTTGAGTTTTCGCAGTTGCCGGGGCTGTCGCGTGAAATGGCCGACAAGTTTGCGCGTATCCGTCCGGCAACCCTGGGACAGGCCGCACGGATTCCGGGCGTGACGCCGGCGGCGCTGGCCATTCTCAGTCTTCACCTTGGAAGCGGGAAGCGGGTCGCCCACCCTGCCTGAACAGGCTGCGTCTAGCTGCGCCCCGGCCGCCAGAGCGTGCGCCAGAACCCTGACCGGCGCTGCCGCAAACGCTGGCGCAGCCCTTGGAGTGCCCGGTCAACCTGCCGGCTGTCCAGGTCGGGCCGTTCGCCATAGCGCGCCTGGTTGTAGGCCCGCGTGATGGTGAGGACTTCCTCGAAGCCCGTTGCCGAAGCAAATTCCAGCGGCGTTTGATGTGGCGCGCGGCGATGTCCGGCGCGGCTCAGCAGCGCCGCCATCTCATCGTAAAACAGGACAGCCGACTGGCGTTCGTCCTGCCGCAGCGTCCAGCGGAACAGGGGGGCAAGCCAGCTCAACCACCGCCGTTCAAAGAGAAGTCGTGGTTGGCGCCGGATGCGCCGCCAGAGCAGGTAGCCGGCCAGCGTCAGCAACATGGCGCCCGCCAGCACCAGCAACACTGTGAGGTGATAGAACAGTTCCGTACCCGTCACGGCCGAGTACATCCATATCACCTGGGAGATGGTCCACATTCTGAGTTGCTCGCGGTAGCGGTAGATGTAAACCTCAGCCGATGTCTGATACCGCGCGGCTGCGCGACCCACATCCTGCGCCAGCCCGCGTTGGCGCTGGGCATCGTAGGCAATGACATAGTCAATGTAGAACATGCGCAAAGCCTCGATGTAGCGCCTCGCCGAAGCGAGCCACTCGGCTGCCGCCGTGGGGGGGGCGGGGGCTACCCCCGGTGTGGGATCGAATTCGACCCAGGTTTCCGTCTGTGGAAAATACACCTCGACCCAGGCATGGGCATCTGCCTGCCGGACGATGTAGGTGTTGTTGATGTCGTTGTACTCGCCAAGGTGATAGCCCCCGGCCAGTCGCGCGGCCAGTCCCAGCGAGCGGCACATCAGCGCCATCGCCGAAGCAAAATACTCACAGTGGCCGCGGCGCGTCTCGAACAGGAAGTCCACGATGGGGTCCAGCTCGTTTCCTCGTTGCAGCTCAAGCGTGTAGGCACAGCGTGTTCTGAGGTGCTGCTCGATGGCGCGCGCCCGGTCGTAGCCATTGGTGGCGTTGGCGGTGATCTCACGGGCGAGCTGCGTCACCCGCGCATCAAACGTCGCCGGCAGTTGCAGGAAGGTGGCGCGGGTCTGGGCGTCATACTTGAGCGGGTCCTGCCGCAACTGCTCCACCGGTGTTTCATCCAGGTGGGACAGCACGGTGTAGCTCAGGCGCGTCCCGCGTTCCGCCCGGTAGAGCGTGCCGGTTGAATCCTGTGCCAGTCCGCGCAGATTGGACACCGCCACCGGTCGGCCACAGTGAAACAGGGCGCTGGTGCTCATCGGTTCCACATACACGGTCTGCACCACTACCTGACCACGTTGTTGCTGCTCACCAAGGATGTAGCCGCCATTCTGCTGCCTGACGGCCACGCGCCGGTTGGCTTCCGGCCGCGTCCATTCCCTGCCATCGAATTGCGTCATGACCATGCCGCGCCAGTGAAGGTAGGGTGGCAGCGGCTTTTCAACCCGGACGCGCATGGCTGTACGCTCGTCGCTTTTGATGTTGCCCACCGAGCCAAGCGCAATGGAAAGGTCAGAAAAGCCGGTCATCGCCGTGTCTTCGCTGAAGGTCTGGGACAGCAGGCCCGTGTTCCAGCGCGGCAACAGGAAGAAGGTCGGGACACTCAAGGCCCCGATGAGCGCCGCCATGACCAGTGTCATCACCAGCAGGTAGCGTACCGGACGACTGGCCTGCCGCGCCTGTTGCCCGTCATACGACAGCGTCACCGTACGCAGGGGCTGACGGAGGTTGCGGCCCGTCCGTACCACCTCAAATGCCTGAAGGGCCGCCAGTCCGGTCAGCGTGAAACCCGTAAGCAGCAGCAGGAACAGGGCATCAATGGTGAGACCAGCCGCAAGCAGCATTTCAAACACGGCCAGCAGGTAGAGAAACACCCAGTCGCGGTCGCGCTTGACCTGGAAGAGCTTGAAAATCGAGACGAACAGCACGAAGTGAATGAGCGCCGTGATCCACGAACTGCTGAGATACCGGAAATCAAGGTAGGCAAAGGGCGCGTATCCCACAACGCACCAGTTGGCAACCCGTTCGCTGATTTGCAGCCGCAGCCCCGGACGGTCGGCAAACCAGCTTGCGATGAGCGCCAGGCTGTAGAGGATACACGTCGCCACATCCACCCGTCCGGTGAGCGCCAGTGTCAAAAAGCCACCCGTAACCAGGGCATAGGATGCCGCCTTGAAAAACTGCTCGATGTTCATGGGCGTCAATCATGGAAGTCCGACAGCTTACGAAACACCAGGAACACGTCGTCAAGCATGTGTTTGGTTGCCAGATTCTAGGCGTTTATGCGCAGCCTGAACACCTGCATTTCCTTCTCGACATCCCCTACCTGTGGAGTGTGGATGCGGACGGAAGCATGGCGCTTGTGCAGGATGAAGAAGCCATTGCTGCACTCGACCTGCCGGAAGCCACCCGCCGGGCGCTGTGCGAGGAAGCGGCGGCCATGCGCGAGCAGGGGCCGGCGGCAACGGTCCGGCACTTCACGCCCCCGCCACAGGCGATTGGCGCCATCGAGGATGTGACTCTGTACACCGTCGGCGACACCACGCACATGCAGGTTATCGGCGATGCAGACACCCTCACCGGCGTCTGGTCCGGGGCATCCATTCACCTTCTGACGTGAGTTGGTACGGGTCACAGCCACCCTGTGCCATTTCCCTGTGCGGCATCAGAGATGGAGCGGCTCGAAGCGTCCCCGCTCGCGGTTTTTGCGTACATTGCGCCAGTCAAAGACTGTGCCGTTCATGGCGATATAGACGCCCGGCGGCAGCGTCCGGGCGGATGCCAGGGCAAAGCCCAGGTTGAACAGGGCATCCGAACCGCCAAAGGCATAGGGAATCATCGCTCCCACAAACACCACGGTTTTGTCCGTGACCTGGGCGGCCACGACCTGGGCGGTTTCGGTCATGGTGTCCGTTCCGTGCGTCACGATGATGTGGTTTTCCGGTGCACGCGCCACGGCGGCACGGATGATGGACCGGTCAGCTTCGGTCATGTCCAGGCTGTCCTTGAGCATGACCGGCTCAATCGTGATGTTGGCCAGGTAGCACCGCGCCTGATCGAGCATGTCGAACAGGTGCGTCCGGGAAAAAACGAGGTTGCCGGTACGCTCGTCATAGACCTTATCGAGCGTTCCGCCGGTCAGCAGAATGCGCAGGGGCGGAGAAGTCGGTGACATAGGCGATGCGAAGGTGCTGGAAGCTGCGCCGGGCTAAGCCGTCCGGGCGTTGCGCTGATAGATCAGGCGCAGCCCTTCGAGCGTCAGGTTTTCGTCAATTTCGGTGATGAGCGGCGAACCCTTGCCAATCAGCCGTGCCAACCCGCCTGTGGCAATAACGGCCCGCAAGTGACCCATCTCCGCCTGCATACGCTGCAAAATCCCTTCCACGAGGCCGATATAGCCGAAGTACAGCCCTGACTGGATACTGCCGATGGTGGAGGAGCCAATGACCTGGGCCGGGTGGGCGATGCTCACCCGTGGCAGGCGGGCCGCCCGCTGAAAGAGGGCTTCGGCCGAGATGACGATGCCCGGCGCAATGACCCCGCCCAGATAGGCGCCCTCTTCGGAGATGGCATCGAACGTCGTCGCCGTACCGAAGTCCACAACGACACATGGCCCGCCGTGGCGCGCATAAGCGGCCACGGCATTCACGATACGGTCTGCGCCGACATCCTGCGGCACGTCGTACCGGATGGGCATGCCGACGTTTTCCGTCGGGCGCACGAAAAATGGCTCGCGCCCGAAGTACGTCTGGGCCATGCGGAAAAAAGTGAAGTTGAGCGGCGGCACGACGGAGGCAATGGCAATGCCGGTGATGTCGCGCGGATCGAGCTGGGAAATGGTAAACAGGTTGCGGCACAAAATACCGTACTCGTCTATGGTGCGCTCACGTTCGGTCGTCAGCCGCCAGTGGGCAATCAACGCTTCGCCGGCATAAACGCCCAGCGTCGTGTTGGTATTACCAACGTCAATCACGAGGAGCATACTTGGGAAACCCGGTGGGGAAGTCGGCTGGCCCCCACGCCTGACGAGGGAGATGCCAAAGGAGGTCGTCGCCAACCACCACCGCCGTCGTGGCGCGTCGTTTGAACCTGCATGGACAGGTGGGCAGCCTGGCTTCACTTCATCGCACGGCGCCCGTGGCGTCTTGCCCCAAAGTGAAGGCCGCAGCTTCCCGTTCAAACGGCATCGGCCCAAACACTGGCGCCCAGCACGTACGGCATAGAACGGACGACGACCACCTGCGACGATAGGCGAAGGCGGGATGTGGGGCAAGCCGTTTGGACTCCGGGGGGAAGGGCCTGGGAGCGCGGGCGTCCCACCCGCACGGGTGTGTGAGCAAGCGACCGTAGGTTGAAAACCATTGCAGGTTTGCACCTTATGCATCGTCGCGTAGCGACGGATGAATTTAGCGCGACACCCCCCACACCCCGTCGCGTAGCGACGGATGAATATCGCCGGAACGACACAATTTCCCGCCCGCATGGGAATGCGGGCGCCATCGTACGGATACACCACGAATCGGGACATCCACGGTGGGGTTCAGCCGTCGCTGACGCGACGGGGACGATTGGTGGGCGACATGATCCGTGGGTTGAAACCCACGGCAAAATTCTGTTGCCGCTACGCGGCAAACATGCGGTTGCAACCCACAACCAACGCCCCACGGCCACGGGTTTCTGTCTCACGGCTGGCGCGACAGGCCTGGGAGCGCAGGCGTCCCGCCCGCATGGGTGTGTGTGTGTGGGCAAGCGACCGTGGGTTGAAACCCATTGTAGGTTTGCACCTTATGCATCGTCGCGTAGCGACGGATGAATTTAGATCGTGGGTTCACCCACGATGGGTTTCAACCCACGGATCACGGTCGCCCCATACCCCCATGCGGGCAGGATGCCCGCGCTCCCAGGCGGTCCGTCACTACGCGACAATTCCCGGCGTCGCTATGCGCCGGGGGGCGGGATGGGATACGCTTTCCCCGGCACTGGAATTATGCGTTAGATTGGGCTTGGGCGAAGGACGGGGCCAGGCTGAATCCATCGCTGCCAACACGGCAGGGGATGGATCGGGCAAGCCTCCGCTCCGTGGGTTGAAACCGGTCCGGGGTTATGTTCTTGTTCTCGGTGGAGTTTTCTGATGAGCCTTCAAGTCAACGTTTCAGCCGAAGCCGTGTCCGTTCGCCAAAGTGCTGAACGGTTGCGTATCCTTTCTGTTCTCAACGACTTGCACCTGAAATACAAATCCCTTCAGGACGGTCGGGTAGCCGACTACATCCCGCAGTTGGCCAAGGTGTCGCCGGACCTGTTCGGCATCTGCATCGCCACCGTGGATGGGCAAATCTTCGAGGTGGGGGACTACGACTACCTGTTCACCATCCAGTCCATCTCAAAGCCCTTTGTCTATGGACTGGCGCTCGAAGACCACGGCCGTGACTATGTTCGGACCCGGGTGGGCGTCGAGCCGACGGGCGATGCCTTCAACTCCATCATCAAGCTCGATGAGCGTTCCAAGCGTCCGCACAACCCGCTCGTCAATGCCGGCGCTATCGCCATGACGAGCATCATCAAGGGAACCGACCCGACCGACAAGCTCAACCGCCTGCTCGATCTGTTCCAACGCTACACGGGCCACGGCATCTTTGCCGACATGTCAGTGTTTATGTCCGAGCGGACGACCGGCCACCGCAATCGCGCCATTGCGCATCTGATGCTCAACTTCGGTATGATTGACGGCAACGTGGATGAAGCTCTGGACTTGTACTTTCAGCAGTGTTCGCTGATGGTCTCCTGCCGTGATCTGGCTGTGATGGGCGCGACACTCGCCAACCGGGGCGTCAATCCGCTGACGGGCGAACGTGCCATTGCTGCCGAGTATGTCCGGGACATTCTCAGTGTCATGTTCACCTGTGGTTTGTATGACTATGCTGGCGAATGGGCCTATCGCGTGGGCCTGCCGGCCAAAAGCGGGGTTGGCGGTGGGCTGCTGGCGGTCGTTCCGGGGCGATTTGGGATTGGTGTGTTCTCGCCGCTGCTCGACGAACGTGGCAACAGCGTCCGGGCCATCAAGGTTTGCGAAGGGATTGTGCAGGCCTTTGGCGCACATATCTTTGATCTGGCCTTTACTCTGCCCTCATCGGCGGCTGCCCACGAAGTCCACCTGGAACACCCCGCCCGGACAGCCGATGCGCGCAATGGTCATACGGCATCCCATCCGCCGGAGCCGCACCGTGTTGCGTGACCTGTGCCACTTTCCATCCGGCCTGAAGATTTTTGAACCCTGGCCGCTGCTCCCCCACGGCGGCAGGCTGCATATCGTGCTGAGTCTTTCACCGCGAAAGGTATCCACATGGATCCCAAATCCGTACTGAACTTCGCCAATGACGAAGGCGTGAAGTTCGTTGACCTGCGTTTCACCGACCTCCCCGGCTCCTGGCAGCACATTTCCTTCCCCATCTCACAACTGACGGAAGACAGCTTTACCGAAGGCTTCGGCTTTGATGCGTCGAGCATTCGGGGCTGGGCCAACATCAGCGAAAGCGACATGCTGCTTGTTCCAGACCCGTCGCGGTTCTGGATTGACCCCTTTTTCGAGGAACCAACCCTCTGTCTTTTCGCCGATGTCGTCGAACCCCTGACGCACGAGGGGTACACCTACGACCCACGCTCCGTAGCCGAGCGCGCCGAAGCCTATCTCCGCTCAACCGGTCTGGCGGACGTGGCCTACTTCGGCCCGGAAGCTGAGTTTTTCGTCTTCGACCACGTGAGTTTTCTCAACGAGCCGCACCATGCGTTTTTCCGCTTTGAGAGCGGCGAAGGCAACTGGACAAGCGATAACCCTGACGAAAACCTGGGCTTTCGGATTCGGACCAAGGAAGGCTACGTGCCGGTTCCGCCCTTCGACTCCCTGCAGGATTTGCGCTCTGAAATCGCCCTCAACCTGGAAGCGGTTGGCATCTCCCCCGAATGTCACCACCACGAGGTGGCTTCCGGCGGCCAGTGCGAAATTGACTTCCGGTTTGCCTCGATGCTGACGACCGCCGATAACCTGATGCTGTTCAAGTACATCGTGCGGAACACCGCCCTCCAGTACGGCAAGTCGGTGACGTTCATGCCCAAGCCCCTCTATGGCGACAATGGCTCCGGGATGCACTGCCATCAGTCGCTGTGGAAAGACGGGCAGCCGCTGTTTGGCGGCGACCAGTATGCCGACCTGTCGGAAATGGCGCTCTACTACATTGGCGGCCTGCTCAAGCACGCCCCGGCCGTCATTGCCTTTGCCGCCCCGACCACCAACAGCTACAAGCGGCTGGTGCCGGGCTATGAAGCCCCGGTCAATCTGGCGTACTCGGCACGCAACCGCTCGGCGGCGATTCGGATTCCGGTCTTCTCGAAAAATCCCAAGACCAAGCGCCTGGAGTTTCGCCCACCCGACCCAAGCTGCAACCCATATCTCGCCATGTCCGCCATGCTGATGGCCGGACTCGATGGCATCCTGAACAAAATTCATCCCGGCGAGCCGCTCGAAAAAGACATCTACGACATGGACGAAGCGGAAAAACTGCACATTCCGCGTCTTCCGGCTTCGCTTGAAGAAGCTCTGGCGGCGCTCGAAGCCGACCACGAGTTCCTGCTTGCCGGCGGTGTCTTCACCAGGGAGCTGATTACGCGCCACATCGAGTACAAGCGCAAGCGTGAAGTCGAAGCGCTGCGCCTGCGTCCGCACCCGATTGAGTTTCAACTGTACTTCGACGTATAGCCCAAGGGGGTAAGTCTTACCCGCGCAACCCCAGCCGCCGTCGGTGTGTCGGAAATCCGATGCGCCGGCGGTTGCTTTTCAGCGATTGGGCGCGGTGGCTGGCATCTGTCGCCGATGGTTCAGCGTTGGGAGGTGCCAGGTGTACGCTTCGGCGTGGCCGTGGCAGACGGGAAAACGGCCGGGTGGCTGATGCCGGCGATGAGCCAATTCGCTCCCCTTTTGACAAAGCGGTAGGTCACACGCTCGGTGCTTTTCACGAGTTGTCCGGTTTGCCGGTGACGGCCGCTCAGCAGGCGGTTGGCCGTGACCGTCGCCTGGGCACCCTGGGCGTCAACTGCCACCTGCGGATTCTCGTGCGTCATCGTCACGGTGTAGGTTTCGGCCAGCTTTTGCAGGTCATCCACTGCCTGCCTGGCCGGGGCTTCACGGCGATTGCCATACGGGCGCAACGTACGGTCAAAATAGGTGGCGTAGGTCTCTGTCAGTTGCCCGTTGAAGGCGAGCGTCAGCCCTTCCAGGGCAACCAGGATAGCCTGCTGATTGGTCTGGTTTGTCGCCTGTGGCTGATTTGGATGGGGAACTGGCGCTGGATTCCCGCTGTTCACAGTTGGGTTTGCCGGTCGGTAAGGGGCAAGTGCAACAAAGTAGATCGCCAGCCCGACACCGATGGCGACAAAGAGCAGCAAAAGTCCGGCGAGCATCCACCGCCGCCTTGCCGGTTGGGGCTGCCGGTTGACCGTTGCGCCAGCCGGCTGTCCGGTACGCAGCGCCGCCGGCTGGGGCTGAGCAACCGTTGCGGGAGTCACATCCACGACCGAACTGACCGGCACACCGGCGGTCAGCGGTGGCGCCGGCGAAGCGAAAGAGCGGGCCGGAGCTTCCGGTTCAACGGGTGCATGGTGCAACTGTGGCTGGGGCAACAGGATGGCTTCCGGCGGGCGGTCAATCTCCAGCAGTCCTTTGTGGAGCAGGGTTCCTTCGGCGTCCGCCACCGCCGGCGCATGAACCCAGATGTCTCCGCCTTTTGGTTGTGGGCAGTCGAATATCTCCGAAAACCAGTGGACGAAATCACCCGCGACGCCAAAACGCGACCAACTCGGAATGATGTGATAGTGCGTCGGCGGAGCGCCGACGCCGCAGGCAAAAAACAGCCCTTTCTCGTTGCGGAAAAAGCGACGCCGGTTGTAGTCGAAGTGAACGCGCACGAGGCGGGAGCCATAGGTGGCGTGCAACGACCGCACCCGGACAGGCCCGGTGAGCCGGATGCCCCCGGTATCTTCGGCCGTCCCGGCCGTCGGTTCTGCACCGGCTTCTGATGCCGCCGGTACGGTCGCAGGTACGGCGGCGGGCGTCGCTCCGTTTGTACTCTGTTTGGTCGTTGGCGTCGGCGCAGGTGCCCGTTGCCGGATGGATTCCTGGCAGGCCGGGCACACCTGCCGACCGGTCACAACTTCTGCCCGCAGGACGCGACACGCATGGGGAAGCACTGTCTGGGCAAAAGGCGTCCCACAACCCCGGCAAGTGGTATCTGCCGACTCAGGGGGCAGGTAGGTCAGCCGCTGGCAGGTGTGGCAGAGATACCGCCGGACATTGCCTGTCTGGCAGTAGGGGCAGGTTTCCGGCTGTTCGACCTCACGCACGTCCCACTGCAGGTCACAGCTTGGGCAGTAGCCCGCCACGCCTTCGAGCCGTATGCTGTGTCCGGCCGGACAGGCCTGCTCATCTGATCCCGGATTGAAAGGAAAGCGCACGGCATGCTGTGCGCACCAGACCGTGGGTGGCATGACGCCCTCTCTGCTTGGCCTCTCCGTTTGGCAAGCTGGCTTGCCTTGTGGCCAAGCAATCTTATGCGGTCAATCCAGGCTGGCAAAGCCCTCGTACACGGTCTTTGTCTGGGATGAGTCATCGGCTTCGTCCCAGACCTCAGCGGTTTCATCCGCTTCATCGGCCGCCTTGAGCAACCACAACGGGATGGGCAGCCACGTGGACGGTGCACCATGAACCGCCGCATCCAAGGCGGCCACCTGGCGTTCGACGCGCCGTTGCGTGCCTGTCTCCGGCAGGTCTTCCCAGCGTTCATAGCACCCGTGCTGAATACAGGCCGCCGGTTTGGCCTTCCAGTGGACAAGACAGCCCACGCCCGGTTCAAAGAGCGGGCAGGCGTAGGTCTGCCCGAAGGTGTCGCCGGTTTCAGTCAATCCATAGCGCGCCACAGCGTCAGCCGCCCGGGCGAGCACTTCCCGTACTTTGGCCGGGCCATACCTGGGGCTGTGCTGAAGGGTGGCCAGCATGGCTTTGGCTTCGAGCCGTACAATGTGGACGTTGACAAACTGGGCGTCGGCGCAGCAGGGTGTCGGGCAGGTCGCACAGTCGGCCGCCAGATGCCCGTAAGTTTTCCCGATGTAGCGCGCAAAACGCTGCTTGATGCGCCGCAACTGGGCCAGCGCCCGTGCCAGCGGGGGCCGTCTGCCACCAGTCGGGCGTTGGCCGTTTCCCTTGACGTAACGGCGTCGTCTGGACAGGCGCTTGGCGATGACAGAGCGTGTCATGGTTCTTCCCCGGCTGCCGGCGCCTCTTCCGCCACGCCGGCCAGCGCCGCCACATGGTGACAAACCGTTTGGGGCAGGGTGTCCAGATTGTAGCCCCCCTCCAGCACCGACACGAGCCGCCCGGCGCTGAAGCGGTCAGCCACTTTGTTGACCAGATGCGTCATCCGCACGAAATCCCGGTCGGTCAGGTTCAGGTTGCCGAGCGGATCGGCGGCGTGGGCATCAAAACCGGCCGAAATGAACACAAAGTCCGGGTGAAAGCGACTGGTAATGGTTTCCAACCCGGCTTCAAAGGCTTCCAGATGCACGGCGGCCGGCATTCCGGCGCGTAGTGGAACGTTGAGCGTAAAACCTTCGCCCGGACCGACGCCACATTCCCACTGGCTTCCCGTACCGGGATAGTGCGGAAACTGGTGGATGGAAAAAAAGAATACTGACGGGTCGGCATAGAAGATGTCCTGCGTGCCGTTGCCGTGGTGCACGTCCCAGTCCACGATGAGAACCCGCTGAAAGCCCAGATGTTGGGCATGCCGTGCGCCAACCGCCACATTGTTGAACAGGCAAAAGCCCATTGCCCGGTTCGGGGTGGCGTGATGTCCCGGTGGGCGCGCGACTACAAAGGCCCGCCGGGCCTTTCCCTGGTGGATGGCCTCAACGGCGGCCAGGACGGCCCCGGCTGCGTCACCAGCGGCTTCGTATGACCCGGCCGACATAACCGTATCCGGGTCGAGCGCCACGAGTTGCTGCCGCGCCTGCGCTGCCCGGCCGGCTTCGGCGACCCGTGCCAGGTGGTCTGGCGTATGAACCCGCGCCAGTTCGTCGGTTGTCGCCGGGCGCGGCGTCCCCCACTGGCAGGCAGTCTGCACGTGTACGTCCTGCTCAAGGGCGCGGATGATGCGGGTCGTGCGCGCTGCGGTTTCGGGGTGATGGGTTCCTGTGACGTGGTTGGCATGGGTTGGGGGAGCAAAAAGCCACGTCTGCGACATCGTTGTTGCACCTCCACTCCCGGTCTGACGGTTTCCGGTCGGCGAAAATGGCTGGGATAAAAATGTGAAATGGCTGTTTCCTTCACGCTGCTCCGGCATAAGATGGTGTGCCAAGCGCCAAAAATCAATCCAGCCTTTCGCGTCCCCCACTGGTTGCCACGGCATGCACGTTCCGCTTGACCATCATTCCCGAACGCCGGTGTACCTGCAAATCAAGCAGGCGGTTCTGGAGGCCATCCGGGAGGGCCGGCTTGCGCCGGGCGCGCGTCTGCCGGCGACACGCGAATGGGCGCGGCAGCTTGGGGTCAATCGCAGTACGGTCGCCATGGCATACGACGAGTTGCTGGCCGATGGCGTGGTGGAATCGTTTGTCGGACGGGGAACATTCGTCGCCCGGCAGAAGCTGGCGGAAGTGGCCCGGCTTGATGAGCGCGCGGCGCGGCGGACTTCGGCGCGCAAGATGGTCTGGGAAGGGATGTTTTCCGAACGGGCGCAAAGTCCGGTGGTTGAATCGCTGCTCGATCTCTATCAGGTCAGCACGCTGCGCGACGTTATCTCCTTTTCCGGGTCATTTCCCGATGCGGCGTCGTTTCCGACGCGCGAGTTCCGCAACTCACTCCATTTTGCCGAGCGGACGCTGGGGGATGAAATCTATCGCTACGGGCCGGTGGCCGGGTACGAGCGGCTGCGTGAATACCTTGCCCAGCGCATGCGCGAAAGCGGCTCCGAGGTCACGGCTGAAAACATCATCGTCACCAGCGGGTCGCAGCAGGCGCTGGATTTGATTGCCCGCGCCCTGATTTCGCCGGGCGACGCCGTGGCCATTGAGAATCCGACCTATCCGGGCGCGATGACGGCCTTTGCCCTGGCCGGCGCCCGTCTGCTGCCCATTCCGGTGGATGAAGACGGGCTGTGTGTGGACGTGCTGGAAAACGTGCTCAAGGTGCAGCGTCCCAAGCTGGTCTATGTCGTGCCGAGTTTTCAGAATCCGACGGGGGCCTGTCTGAGCTGGGAGCGCCGCCGCCGCCTGCTGGCACTGGCGCGGGAGCACAACCTGCCGATTGTCGAAGATGACTACGGTTCACACCTGCGGTTTGACGGCGATGCCTTACCGCATCTCAAGGCGCTGGATGACACCGAACACGTCATCTACGTCAGCAACTTCTCCAAGAGTCTGCTTCCGGGGCTGCGCATCGGGTGGTGTGCGGCGGCGCGTCCGGTGATTGCCCGTCTGACCGCCTTCAAGCAGAACAACGACATCACAACCTCGCCACTGCTGCAGGCCGCCCTGTGGGATTTTTGCCGCCGCAAGCGATATGAAGCGCACCTGGAGAAAATCCGTCCGATTTACCGGGCGCGCCGCGATCTGATGCTGCGGCGGCTGGCGGAGGACTTTCCGGCTGAAACCGTGTGGACACAGCCGGCCGGGGGGCTGTTCCTGTGGGTGACACTGCCGCCGTCCCTGGACGCGACGGAACTGCTCTATCAGGTACGCCAGCAGGGGGTGGTGTTTAGTCGCGGGCGGTTGTTTTACAGCGACAACCCGAAGCGGAACACGCTCCGGCTCAGTTACGGTCATGTCACGCTCGAACAGATCGAGCGCGGCATGCGCGTCATTGGTACGACGGCCAAAGCCATGCTGGGGCGTGCGACCGGGCGTACGGCCGAGCGTTTTCACAGCCATACCGTGCCGCTTGTGTAGTGCGGAGCAGTGTTTATGCGCACTTACGCGCGTCATGACTTTTTGGCTCCGATCTTCCGGTCGGGCGTGTAAGTTGGTTGAGAGAGTCCTTATTCAAGGGAGATGACACCTCATGCGCCATCGTGAAATTGCCTTTTTTGAAGGACGCTTCGTGCCGCTGGCCGAAGCTAACATCAACGTCATGACGCATGCGTTCAACTACGGCACTGCCGTTTTTGAGGGTATTCGTGGCTACTGGAACGGGGACGACGAGGAAATGTACCTGTTTCGCCCCCGGGAACACTTCGTACGTCTCATTCAGAATGCTTCCCTGCTCAAAATGGGCCTGCCCTATGACGCAGATGTGTTGTGCGAGCTGACGGCGGAGCTGGTGCGTCGCAACGGCTACCGTGAGGATGTCTATATCCGCCCGCTGGTCTATAAAACCGCGCGTCAAATCGGCACGAAACTTTCCCCCGGCGAAGACTTCACCATGTTTGTCGTGCCGATGCGCGACTACGTGGACACTTCCCGTCCGCTGTCCGTGGGCGTTTCTTCCTGGCGACGCCTTGAAGACAACGCCATTCCGGCGCGGGGGAAAATCTGCGGGGCGTATGTCAACTCGGCTCTGGCCGCCACCGAAGCCCGCGACAACGGCTACGACGAAGCCATCGTCCTGAATGCCGCCGGCAAGGTGGCGGAAGGGGCGGCGATGAACCTGTTCATCCTGCGCGGTGGCAGGCTGGTGACGACTCCGGTCTATGCTGACATTCTGGAAGGCATCACGCGCCACACGGTCGTGGAACTGGCGCGGTGGGAGCTGGGGATCGAAACCGAGTTCCGTCCCATTGACCGCTCAGAACTCTACATTGCCGATGAAATCTTTTTCTGCGGGACAGGGGCGCAGATTGCCGCCATCGGTGCGGTGGATCGCCGTCCCATTGGCAACGGACAGTCCGGGCCGGTGACGCGCCGCCTGCAGGCGTTGTATGCCGATGTGGTACGCGGACGGGTGCCGCACTACCGCCACTGGTTGCTGCCGTGCCAGATGGCTTCCTCGTATGTCGAAGATACCGCCTGTCTGGCCGGGTTTGGTGATTGAACGCCCATTCACAAGGCCCTGCCACGGACCTGGCTGCTATGGCGGCTGAAATCGTTACCGTTTTGCCGCTGCCTGGCCGGTGGTGATGCCCATCAGGGTAAAATCACCGGTCAGGCCAGGACGGCTTGACGCTCCGCACCACAAAGGCGCACACTTCCGCCTTTTGTGTGGTCTTCCCTGGATAGACCACCGGCTTCGCACCATCCTGCCCGCCGAGGTGTGCTCCGGTGAAACGCCAACCAGCCGCCCGTCCTTCCACCAGCCAGGAAGTTGCGCCTGATTCCAACGGCGCACTGCGTCATCTGTGTGAGAAAAGCCATCCGGCTGCTGCGGCCGAGGCGCTTTCGGCGCTCGAACCCAAGGCGGTGTGGGAGGTGCTGCGCGATATTGATCCTGCCCTGCGGACGGAGATTTTCAGTCATCTGGAACCGAATCTGCAGGTGGACATGGTCGGGACGCTGCCCCGTGCCGACATGGCGCGGCTGCTTTCCGATATGCCGCCTGATGACCGGGCCGATCTGTTTCGTCGTCTGCCGGAGGAATCCCGCGACGCCGTCCTGCCAGCACTGGCCGAGGCCGAACGGGAAGACATTCGCCGCCTGACCGATTATGAAGACGGCACGGCCGGCGCGGTGATGACTTCGGATTACGCCACGCTGTCGCCGGATTTGACGGTAGCCGCCGCCATCGAACGTTTGCGCGAGGTCGCGCCCGACAAGGAAACGATTTATTACTCCTATGTGGTGGACGACGACCGCAGGCTGCTCGGTTTCGTCTCGCTCAAAGACCTGATCCTGGCCCGCCGGGACGCCACCGTGCGCGACATCATGCACGAGGATGTCATCTCGGCAAAAACCAGCGACGACCAGGAAGACGCCGCCCGCATCATCCAGAAGTACGACCTCATTGCGCTCCCCATCGTCAATGACGACGGGGCGCTGGTCGGCATCATCACGCACGACGACGCCATTGACATCATTACCCAGGAACACACGGAAGACATGCGCCGCTTCATGGCCATTACCGGCAGCACCGGCACGGATGGCTATCTGCGGACATCCGTCTGGAAGCACGTGCAGCACCGGGTGGGATGGCTCGTCGGGCTGGGGGCGCTGGGACTGGTATCAGGTCTCATCATCCACAAGTTTGAAGCCACATTGACGCAGGTCATCATTCTGGCGCTCTACATGCCGATGGTGGCGGATACCGGCGGCAATACGGGCAGCCAGTCGGCAACGGTGGTCGTGCGCGCGCTGGCGCTGCGTGAAATCTCGCCCCGGGACGTTTGGCGGGTGTTGCTCAAGGAACTGCAAGTCAGTGTGTTTCTGGCGGCAGTGCTGGGGATTCTGGCCTGGGCCAAGGTCATGTGGCTTTCGCAGGGCGCTGAGATTCCGCCCGGGTTTTCCCTGGGCAGCATTGCGCTCGTCATCAGTCTGGCGCTCTCGATGCAGGTGGTGACGGCAACGCTCATCGGGGCGGTGCTGCCGCTGACGGCCGCACGTCTTAAGTTTGACCCGGCCGTGGTCGCCAGTCCGGCGCTCACGACCATCGTGGACATCACGGGACTGCTGATTTACTTCTTCACCGCGCGCTGGCTGCTCGGCGTGTGAAGCGGGAACTCCCGGAAACCGGCTTCCAGCCGCTCAGCTTCCAGTGCTATGCCTCACCGTTTTGCGCAGCGTGGTGGTGTGGAACCCACCGCACACCCACGAGGGTGATGTCATCGCGCTGTGGTTCCGAACCCATGTGAGCGGCCAGCTCGATTTCCAAACGCTTTTGCTGCTCCGGCAGCGGCAGGTCAGCCACCTTGACCAGCAACTCCCGTAGGCGACGGGTTCTGAATTTCTGCCCTTGGGGGTCGGGTTGGTCGGCAAAGCCATCGGTAGCCAGATACAGCATGGTGTTGAGCGTCAGGTCCACATTGTGGTTGGTGAAGACCCGCGCCTGCCGCCGGGACTGCCGGCCGCCAATCGCGTGCCGGTCGCCTTTGATTTCGGCCAGCGCTCCGTCGGCCACGACATACAGCGATTGCCGCGCCCCGGCAAAAGTCACTGTGGCCGTCGTCAGGTCCAGTCGGCACGCCGATGCTTCCATGCCGTCGGGAAGTCCGGTGTCGTCCTGCTGTTTGAGAGCACGGCTGACGCCATGATGAAGCTGCTGGAGCAGCTCAGCCGGGTCGAGTACCTGCCGCTCGGTGACGATGTTCCCCAGCAGGTCGTTGCCGATCATGGACATAAACGCCCCCGGCACGCCATGACCTGTGCAGTCAGCCACCACAAAGATGACAAGGTCGTGGTGCCGGTGAACCCAGTAAAAGTCCCCAGAAACGATGTCCTTGGGCTTCCAGAGGATGAAGTGCTCGCCAAGCAACCGCTGGATTTCAGCACTGGTGGGGAGGGTGGACCGCTGGATGATCTGCGCGTAGGTCAGACTCTCCAGAAAGTTGCGCTGCTGGATTTCAATCTCGCGTTTGCTGGCGGCGATGTCCACATTGCGCGCAATGAGTTCCTCGTTTTTGCGGAGAACTTCCTGCGTGCGCTCCGCCACGGTGGCTTCCAGCGCCTGCGTCCGGGCCGTCAACTGGCGCAGCCGCCAGCGGAGGCCACCATACAAAACCAGCGTTCCAGCCAGAGCAAAGCACAGGTACGCCGGCCAGGTCTGCCACCACGGCGGGCGGATCACCATCTGCAACAGCACGGTCCCGGCATTCCACACACCATCGTGATTCGCCGCCTTGACGTGAAGGGTGTAGCGTCCGGCGGGAAGGTTCGTGTAGGTCGCTTCGTGCCGTGTACCGGCGTCGCGCCAGTTCCGGTCAAACCCTTCCAGCCGATACTGATACCGGTTGTTTTGGGGAGCGTGGAAATCCAGGGCGGCAAAGCTCACTTCCAAGGCATTCTGGTCGTGATTGAGTGTAAGGCGGCTCACTTCAATGGCAGGTTGTGGCTGGCCGTTGATGCTGACTTTGGTGAGCACGACCGGCGGCAGCGACCGGTCCTCTTTCACGTGGGACGGATGAAAGATGGTGAGGCCCTGCGTGCCGCCGAAAAACATTTCGCCACGGGCATTTTGAAAAACCGAAAAGCGGTTGAATTCGCGCCCTTGCAGGCCGTCATCCACGGTGTAAGTGCGAAAGGTCAGGCGCCGCGGGTCGAAGTGGGACAGGCCGGCGTCGCTGCTGAGCCAGAACGTCCCATCGGTGTCGGGCAGCATGGCGTAGCAGTTGTTGTGTGGCAGTCCGTGTTCTTCGGTGATGTGGGTGAAGGTTTCACGTTGTGGGTCGAAGCGGCACAGCCCGGCACCCTTGGTTACCATCCACAACGTGCCGTCCATCCCTTCCGCAAATCCTGTGACGTAGGGGATGCCGTAGGCCGGCTTGCGCTCGATGCGGTATGTTTGGTGGGTTTTGTGCACCGGGTCATAACGCACCGCCCCGTAAATGACGCCAATCCAGAGATGATGGTCACGCCGGTCTTCGTAGAAGCACTGTACGTCATCCCCCACGGCGTCCGGCGGGAGTGGCAAAGGTGTGAGGCCGA
>Ga0272446_1000294_pt1 | contig 80342 bp, 34 predicted proteins | sample YNPCB0061_FD_194587 | JGI IMG/M metagenome (GOLD analysis project Ga0272446, IMG submission 194587) | Hot spring microbial mat communities from Yellowstone National Park, WY, United States - YNP-CB-006-1 | ecosystem: Environmental > Aquatic > Thermal springs > Hot (42-90C) > Sediment | place... | reverse complement strand
TCGTAATGCTTGCGTAATTTTGGCGATGCTGTTTCATTTGCAGTGATGATAAGTAAAGCATTTTTCCACAAATTTACTCATTTCCACGTTATCATAGATAATGTCTCTTCTGTTCATGCTGTTTATCCTCACGCATAAAGACTTTCGTACAATGTTCGGTACAGACATCTACGCAAGCATCTACGCAAGGAACGCAACTCCCGTAGGACAAGCCCGTGCGTGAAAAACTGAACAACTGGTGTGGAAGATTTGGTGAAGCATTCGACGAAAATATTCGGTAAAGAAAACGGCAAAAAAGATACACCACAAAAGACACACAATACACAATGATTGTTCTGTTGTATTGTGCGAACCACGTTTATACTGCCGCAAGGGAAGTGTACTATTGTTGCTGTTGCTTTTGTTGCTGCTACCGCAGGTGTGTCTTCTCTGTAGGTAGGAGGTACTCTGCAGCGGCTATTGTTCGGTATCATTGCAGCACCGTGCGTTCAATCGTGCCACGTAAGCATCACTGACTATAAGCATCACTGACCGTACGCAAAGGAATACTGTATGCGCTTGTTTACACATTTGTCAATTTCAGCCAAACTTATTGGTGGATTTCTGGTGGTATCGCTTTTTGTGGCGGTTGCTGGTTTTGTGGGCTACCAAGCAACAGCAACTATGGCGCACAACGCCGAAACCATGTATGAACGCCAGTTTGTGCCGATGGTGTATCTGTTCCGTTTGACCGAAGCCTATCAGCGTACACGGGTGTATGCACTGAATTTCATACTTATTCACGACAGCGCGGAAGTCAAAAAGATGAAAGAGGCGGTCAATAAACAAATGTATCTGACCTTTGACACCGCCACGGCGCGGTACCAGTCCTTTGTTGACGGCACAAAAGAATCTCAGCAATACCAAACTCTTCGAGACAGCGTTGCGTTTTTCAAGCAGACGTTTTCTCAAGTCATGGAACTTGGTGAGCGCGGCTTGCAGGATTCTGCGATTTGGTACTACCGTTTCGGACCGGGTGCGCCAGCCTCGCGCGGAATGTACATAGCACTGAATGCCTTGACGAAAGCAAAGCTCCAAGCCGCCGAAGACGCGAAAAAAGCCAGTATTGACCGCTTCAATACCCTGCGTTTGCAATTAGCAGCCTTTACCGTTATGGCGTTGGTGGTAGCAGTGGGACTGGGTTGGTGGCTTGCCAGAAGCATAGGCAAGCCAGTGCAATACCTTGACCATGCTGCAAAGTCTGTTGCCGAAGGCAACGTCGCCGTTTCTGTGCGTGCCACTACGGGCGATGAACTGGGAAGTTTGGCGCATTCGTTTAACGTGATGGTGCAGAACATTCGCAAGGGACTGAGCGATTTACAAGCCGAAAAAGCCAGTGTTGAGGAAAAAGTCCGCCAAGCAGTGGCTGCCTCCGAAGCAGAAAAACGCTATTTGCAGCACAGCGTTGCAGAAGCCCTCAAAGCAATGGAAGCCTTCAACGCAGGAGCATTAGATATTCGGCTGACCAGCCAGCAAGACGATGAAATCAGCCAACTCTACAAAGGCTTTAACCATGTTGTGGCAACCACACGCGACCTTGTTTCCCAACTTACAACAGCAATTCAGACAAGTGCCGACGCAAGCATTCACATTGCTGAATACGCGGGCAACATTGCCACGGCAACTCAAGAACAACAAGCACAGATGATAAGCATTGACGAAATGGTTCATCAAAACACGGAAGTGTTATCGTTTAACAATACCCTTGCCGCCAAAGCCGCCAGCGATGCCCGTCAAGCGGGCGAAACGGCTGTGGAAAGCGGTGCTGTTGTGCGTTCGACGATTGACGAAATGAACCGCATCAACGAAATCGTTACGCGGCTTGGTGAAACGATTGATGTGCTCAAAAGCAACAGCGAAACCATCAACGACATTGTCAAGGTTATTCGGGAAATTGCCGACCAGACGAATTTGTTGGCGTTGAATGCTTCGATTGAAGCTGCCCGCGCAGGCGAACAAGGGCGCGGCTTTGCGGTTGTTGCTGACGAAGTGCGTAAACTTGCCGAACGCACTGCTGAAGCTACCAAAGAAGTTACTGAAACCGTACGGCGTATCCAAGCCAACACGCACACAGCCGCTCAGGATATGACCGCCGCAGTAGCTCAGGTCGAACGCGGGCGCGAACTCGCACTCAAAGCCGATGAAGCCTTGCATCGTATTTTGTCGCAAACAGAAAACGTCGCAAAGCGCATTACCGCTGTTTCTGAAGCAAATGAACAGCAAGTGTCTGTCAGCCAACAAATTGCTCACAGCGTGGGCGAGATGAGTTCTATTAGTCGGCAAACCGCCCGCGACACCGTCCATATTGCTCAGTTAGCAGAGAACCTGCGCCACATCTCTGAACGCTTACAATCAATGGTTCACCATTTTCGCTTTTGAGACCCCAAGCCGATGCTTGTGTACAAGCCATTCAGAACCCGCGATAAGCCAACACTCCTTTTGCGGTAATTCCAAGCACACCCAAGAAATCTGGTTGCAGAAAAAGGGATTTTTCACTAAGTTCGTGGCTGCTTGCGCCAAGAGCGTGGAACAAAGCAGCCAAAACTGTAGCTCAAACTCCGAAGCAACACTCGAAACAGCACTGTATCTGCTACTGCGCCAGTTTATGCCTTGTCTTATCCAACAATGGAACTAACAGATTTCTTTTTGAATCATCAATCCAAACTACCGGAGAACGTGTATGGCTAAAATTGAAGTTGTGATGCCGAAAATGGGCGAGTCCATCCAAGAAGGCAAAATCCTCAACTGGCTCAAAAAGGAAGGCGACAAGATTGAGCGCGATGAAATCTTGCTCGAAATCTCAACTGATAAAGTGGATACTGAGGTGCCTTCGCCTGCGGCTGGTGTTATCACCAAACTCTATTTTCCGGTAGGCGATACCGTTGAGGTAGGCAAAATCATAGCCGATATTGAAACCGATGTCGCGGCTGCTGCTTCCACGCCCGCGCCTGCTGCGCCGGCACCTGTGGCTGCGCCACCTGCGCCAGTTCCCGCTCCAACGTCGGCACCTGTGGCTGCAGCACCCGCACCAACTCCGCCGCCCGCACCCGTGCCTGCTTCGGGCGGTGCGCTTGTGGATGTGGTGATGCCGAAAATGGGCGAGTCCATCCAAGAAGGCAAAATCCTCAACTGGCTCAAAAAAGAAGGCGACAAGATTGAGCGCGATGAAATCTTGCTCGAAATTTCAACCGACAAAGTAGATACCGAAGTGCCTTCGCCTGTAAGCGGTACGATTGCCAAACTGCTTTTTGCCGTAGGCGACACGGTAGAAGTGGGTAAAGTGATTGCTCAGATTTCCACAAGTGCATCGGCTGGTGCTGCTGCACCTGCACCTGCTGCTCCAGCACCTGCCGCGCCAAGCGTGCCCGCGCCAGCACCTGTGGCTGCCGCACCAGTCCCGCCGCCAGCACCCGTTTACACCAATGGTGGTAGCGCACCTGTGGAGCGTTCTTCGGGCAAACGGTTCTATTCACCGCTTGTTCGCACGATTGCTCAAACGGAGAATATCTCCATGCAAGAATTAGACGCTATCGTAGGCACGGGCTTAGAAGGCAGAGTAACCAAAAACGACGTGTTGAGCTACTTGGAACAGCGCAAATCGGGCAAGGTGGTTGCTCCTGCGCCCACTGCTGCTCCTGTATATGCACCACCAGCACCCGCCGCGCCAAGCGCACCTGCGCCTGTGCCAGTACCTGCCGCTGTGCCTGCACCCGCACTTTCCGCACCAGCAGCTTCTGCACCAGCAAAACCCGCCGTGATGACTCCGGGCGACGAGCAGATTTACAAAAAATACGGGCAGCACATCGAGATTATCCAGATGGACAGAGTGCGCGAGCGCATTGCCGAACATATGGTGATGTCCACACACACCTCGCCACACGTTACCCTTATTGCTGAAGCCGATGTAACGGGCATGGTGCGTTTGCGTGAAAAGTTCAAAAAATCCTTCGAGGCACGCGAAGGCATAAAACTCACCTTCACGCCGTTTATTATTCACGCTATCGTCGAAGGCTTGCGGAAATGCCCTATGGTGAACGTCAGCGTGGAAGGCACAAAGATTGTCCGCCACCGCCGCGTGAACGTGGGCATGGCGACCGCGCTGCCCGATGGAAATTTGATTGTGCCAGTTATCAAAGATGCCGATACGAGCAACCTTGTGGGCATTGCCCGCAGCGTAAACGACCTTGCCACCCGCGCTCGTGCGAAAAAACTTTCGCCAGACGACATTGCAGGCGGTACGATTACGCTCACGAATTTCGGCACGTTTAATCTGCTCACAGGTACGCCGATTATCAACCAGCCACAAACCTGTATTGTGGGCGCAGGGGCAATCGAAAAACGCCCTGTGGTACGCGAGTTAGACGGTCAGGACGTTGTGGTCATTCGGAGCACGATGTACATTTCTGCAACGGTTGACCACCGCGTAATTGACGGTATGCTCGGCGGACAGTACCTGCAAGCCGTCGTACAAGCCTTGGAAGCGATAAACGAAACCACAGTGCAAGTGTAAATGTATCAACACTCTTTTTAGTGGTATCATCTATGACTGTCAAAGAACAAGTACGACTGGTTGCCGAGCAACTGCCGACCAATGCAACCATTGAAGATGCAATTGAGCAACTGCTCTTTCTGTATAAGGTAGAATATGGCTTACAACAAGCAGATGACGGCAGTGTATTGTCGCATGAAGTTGTACTATCACGCATTCGCCAATGGCACGCATAATATGGACACATCAAGCGTCGAAAGATTTAGAACAACACTACCTTTATGTTGCTGAACAAAGCCAGCGTTATGCCGAAGCACTTGTTGAAAGAATCATCAATGCGATAGAACGGCTTGAAGATTTTCCTCTCTCAGGTCGTGTGGTGCCAGAGTTTGAACTGTACCACATTCGCGAAGTCATCGTTAGCAACTATCGTGTTGTGTATCGCCTCAAAGCAGAGCATGTTGAGGTGATAACGATTCATCACTCTTCGCGTCCTTTATTGTTTTGACAGTTCTTGTAGGTTTTTCATGGTGGATGAGAAGCATGCTCATCCGCCTTTTTTTTGTACGAGTTCTATGACCCATAATTACGTTACAGCGTTTGCCCCTGCTACCGTTGCCAATGTGGCTTCGGGCTTTGATGTGCTGGGATTTGCCTTAGAAGCACCCGGCGATGAAGTTACGGCGCGAGTGCGGACGGACATTGCTCCGGGCAGCGTTATCATTTCGAGCGTTTCAGGCGGTGAAGGCATTGAATTTGACGGCATTCCACTGGAAGCCGAACGCAATACTGCTGGCAAAGCCGCTCTTGCGCTTGTACAAGAAATTCAGCCGCCCTTTGGTGTGGAACTCAAAGTTCGCAAAATGATGCCCGCCGGAAGCGGCATGGGTTCAAGTGCGGCAAGTGCTGGCGCGGCTGTGGTGGCAGTTAATGAACTGTTCCGCCTGAACGCGCTCAAGCATTTTTCGCCCATAGACCTGATTCCTTTCGGTATGGAAGGCGAAGCAGTTGCAAGTGGCTCTAAACACGCCGATAACGTCGGTCCGGCAATCACGGGCGGCATTCTGCTCATGCGCGGCTACAATCCGCTCGATGTGGTACAAATTCCCGTTCCGAAACGCTTGCATTGTGCTATCATTCGACCACATTGCGAGGTGGCAACAAGCATGGCACGCTCGATAATGCCCAAAGAACTGCCGCTCAAAACGGCGATTACTCAATGGGGTAACTTAGCGGGTTTGATAGCGGGACTGCTCAAAGAAGATTATGCACTCATTGGACGTTCGCTGGTGGATGTGGTTGCTGAGCCAGTGCGTGCGTCGCTCATACCCGGTTTCTACGACATCAAGCACGCGGCATTGGCTTCGGGCGCGCTGGGATGCAGCATATCAGGGTCTGGTCCGTCGGTGTTTGCGCTCACCGACTCGCTGCACACTGCTCAAAATGTGGCTGCCGCCATGGAACGTGCCTTAGAGCCGCACGGCGTGGAACACACGATTTACGTTTCGCATTTGGCAAACACAGGACCGAAACTTTTTTGACCTCAACGCTATGGAATCTGACCCAAGAAGTATTGAACTACTGACCGATATGGTCATGAAGCAAGATGCCATGCTCAAAGAGCAGCAGCGCACCAATGCAGAACTGCACGAACTTATCAGCCGTGTAGCGGGTTTGGACGACCAACAAGCTAAAACCAATCTTGGCATTGGCGAACTGCGATTATCCGTTATGCGTTTGGCAGATGAACTTCACGACACTCACGAATTACGCGAACGAGTGCAACGTTTGGAATCGCAAGTGTTTGGTCAGCGATAGAAGAGTTGTTTCGTAGTTCGGTAATACACACAACGGCTTTTTTTCGACGCTTTTATTGTTCAGTTATGCACCTTTACAGTACTTCAAACCGTACACATACTGCTGATTTCACCAAAGCTGTGCTGCAAGGGCTTGCCGACGATGGCGGCTTGTACATGCTGGAGCGCATCAATACACTGCCTGCGAGTTTTTTCGACCAGTTACACACCATGAGTTTTGCCGATATGTCGGTGAAGGTGATGCACACCCTTCTCGGCGAGTTGTTTCCCTCATCCGCGCAGCAAGCGGCGTTGGAGGCTATCGTGCGCGAAACGGTAAATTTTGACGCGCCGCTTGTGCAACTTGACGACACAACCTTTGTGGTGGAACTCTTTCACGGTCCTACGCTGGCGTTTAAGGACTTCGGCGCACGATTTATGGCGCGGATGATGCGTTACCTGCGTGAGCAATACGTGAACGACCCGCGAGAACTGACTGTGTTGGTGGCAACCTCAGGCGACACAGGTAGTGCGGTGGCGCGGGGGTTTTGGGGCATTGAGGGCATCCGCGTAGTGATTCTGTATCCGCAGGGCAAAGTCAGCCACGTGCAGGAGCAGCAGCTAACCACCATGGGCGCAAACGTACAAGCATTGGAGATTCAGGGAACATTTGACGACTGCCAAGCCCTTGTCAAACGAGCGTTTCAGGATGCCGAGTTGAATGATGCCGTTGCCCTGACTTCAGCCAATTCTATCAATATCGCACGACTGCTGCCGCAATCGTTGTACTATGTTCGCGGCTATGCACAACTTCAAGCACTGATGAACTCTCGTTCGGAAGACATCAAGGCTGCATCGGTGGTTTTTTCCACACCAAGCGGCAATTTTGGCAATCTGACCGCAGGCATGATTGCCAAGCGCATGGGATTGCCTGTACACCGCTTTGTTGCTGGCGTGAATCGCAATGATACCATACCACTGTTTTTGCAGAGCGGCGAGTATGCAGCAAAGCCTTCGGTTTCCACACCGTCCAACGCTATGGACGTGGGCAATCCGAGCAACTTCGCACGAATGTTCGACCTGTGCGGTCATAGCGTTGACGCGCTTCGCAGAGAATTGTACAGCACGAGTATTTCGGATGAAGAAACCTTACGCACCGTGCAGCATGTTCATAGTTGCCATGGATACGTGATGTGTCCGCATACGGCAGTGGGCTATGCAGCATGGAAGCGGTATTGCGCCACACTGCCGCCAGAGCAGCAATCATCCACGCGCGGCATTATTTTGGCAACGGCGCACCCTGCAAAATTTGGCGATGTGGTTGAACCTGTGCTTGGCACAAACGTCGAGATTCCGCCGCGCTTGCAGGAGTATTTGCACAAAACAAAGCAGTCACTCGTGTTGCCGAACGACTACCAGAGTGTCAAACAGTATTTGCTACAAACAGCACGGTAATACGGTATTTTTTCACTCAACATACTATCATGCTATGCACACAATCATATTCGGCTCTGTACTCTGGGCAGCGAGTGCGTTCGTACTTGCTTGTGCTGTATGCACACCAAACGCCCTCATCGCTCAACCACAATCCAAGAAGCAATCTCAACAAAAAACATCCGTGAAAGCACCAAAAAATCCCTCTGTTATGACTACGCCTGCTACGACCACGTCCGCTATGACCACGCCAAGCTCTGCCAGCACGCCAACCATACCAAGCACACCAAACACACCAAACACATCATTGCCATATCCCGTAACGCGCAAGATTGACCACGTGGACATGTATCACGGCACAACGGTTGCCGACCCGTATCGTTGGCTGGAAGACGACACCTCGAAAGAAACCGAAGCATGGGTGGCAGAGCAAAACAAGCTCACCTTTGGTTTTTTGGACAAGATTCCTTTTCGGCAGCAGGTGCTCAGTCGATTGGAGAAGATTTACAATTATCCCAAATATTCCGCACCCACGCGCAAAGGGACGTACACATTTTTCTCGAAAAATGACGGCTTGCAGAATCAATCGGTGCTGTATGTGCAAGAAGAGGGCAAGCCTACACCTGAAGTCTTTTTCGACCCAAATACGCTTTCCACCGACGGCACGGTAAAGTTAGCACAAAGCTCGCTCTCGAACGTGAAGTCGGGCAAGCCATTGTACTGGGCTTACGGTCTGTCGCAGGGCGGCTCGGACTGGTCAGAGTTGTATGTGATGACCGTCAAAGACAAAAAGAAACTCGGCGACCACATCAAATGGGTGAAGGTCTCTGGCATTGCATGGCAGGGCGATGGATTCTATTATAGCCGCTATCCCGCTCCATCGAACGAAAAAAGCCTTGCCTCGAAAAATGAAAACCATCAAGTGTGGTATCACACTATCGGCACTGAGCAAAGCGCGGATAAATTAGTGTACGAAGACCCCAAAAATCCCCAACGCTTTCATCTTGCCAGCGTAACGGACGACGAACGGTTTGTCATACTCTACATCTCCGACCGTGGCAAAGGCAAAGACGGCAACGCGCTGTACGTGCTGGACAATGCAAAAAAAGAAACCTCGTTCAAGCCCGTTATCACGGGCTTTGACGACGATTTTACGGTGATAGACAATGTGGACGATAAACTGCTGGTGCAAACCAACAAAAACGCACCGAACAAAAAAGTCGTTCTCATAGACCCTGCGAATCCTGCCGAACAATACTGGAAAACCGTCATTGCTGAAAAACCTGAGCCATTGGAGTTTGTGTCCAGTGTTGGTGGGAAGTTGTTTGCGGGATACTTAAAAGATGCTACCAGCCGCGTGTTTGTGCATGATTTGACAGGCGCATTTGAACACGAGCTGCAACTACCCGTGCTTGGCACCGTAGGCGGTTTTGGCGGCGAAAAAACTGACAAAAGCCTGTTTTACGTCGTTACGTCGTTCACGTTCCCGCCAACCATTTACGAATACACCATCGCTACCAAAGAATCGAAACTATTCCGCAAAAGTGATGTGCTGTTCACGCCCGATGAATATGAGACCAAACAAGTGTTCTACACCAGTAAAGACGGCACAAAAGTTCCCATGTTTATCGTTCACAAAAAAGGTGTTCAACAAAATGGCGCAAACCCAACGCTGCTTTATGGCTACGGTGGCTTCAACGTGAGCCTTACCCCTGCGTTCAGCCCAACACTGATTGGCTGGTTGGAGCAAGGCGGTGTGTACGCGCTGGCGAATTTGCGGGGCGGCGGCGAATATGGTGAACAATGGCACGAGCAGGGCATGAAGCTCAAAAAACAAAACGTGTTCGACGACTTTATCGCGGCGGCAGAATATCTTATCAACGAGAAGTACACCTCTTCGGAGCGGCTTGCCATCAAAGGCGGCTCAAATGGTGGCTTGCTGGTGGGCGCGTGCATGATTCAACGCCCCGAGTTGTTCAAAGTTGCGTTGCCAGCCGTAGGCGTAATGGATATGTTGCGATTTCACAAATTTACCATTGGTTGGAACTGGATTGCTGACTATGGCTCAAGCGATAACCCCGAAGAATTTAAGGCGTTGTATGCCTACTCGCCGCTTCATAATCTCAAAGACGGTGTGCATTACCCAGCAACGCTGATTACGACTGCCGACCACGACGACCGCGTCGTGCCAGCACACTCGTTCAAGTTCGCTGCCACACTCCAAGAAAAACACAAAGGCACAAATCCTGTGCTGATTCGCATTGACACCAAATCTGGTCATGGCGCAAGCAATACCAAAAAAGCTCTGCAAACAACGGCTGATGAGTTCTCGTTTGCATGGTATATGATGGGCTTTACACCAAAATACTGAGATGCTGTTTTAAAAACCGCGTTTCATTGCCCTCATCCCAGCCTTCTCCCAAAGGGAGAAGGAGGAAGAAATGACTTAAAATCCTGCGTCCTCTCCCTCTGGGAGAGGATGCCATCGTTACGATGGCAGGTGAGGGGAAAAGGAGTTTTCAAACAGTCTCTAAGGAGAGCAAGAATGGACAATCGCATGAATGGCATCATCTGAATGGCATCATCACGCAATACCCGCCACAAACTATCAAGCGAACATGTGACACAAGCACATGCCGCACAAGAACGGCTTGCCCCAGTGAAATCGCTGGGGCAAAATTTTCTTGTGGACGGCAATATTGCGCGGAAAATCGTGGCTGCTGTGGGCGTTGAGGGCTGCGATGAACTCGTGGAAATCGGTCCGGGCGAAGGCGCACTGACCTCGCTACTTCTTGCTTCGCAGCACGACGTAACAAACAAGCCACACCAGCAGTACAAACCGCGTGTGCATCTGGTGGAATACGACGAACGCGCTGTGCGGCTCTTGGAAGGTCGTTTCCAGCGCGAGATTGCTGAACAACGCTTGTGGATTCACCACGCCGACGTGCTCAAAACATCGCTCGAAACACTCGCTGATGTACGCAATAGCAACATGGAGAGTATCCGAAGCATCAATGTTGTGGGCAACATTCCCTACTACATCACAAGCGACATTCTTTTTTGGCTCTTTGATGCCTACGCACGTCTTCAAATCTCGAATTCTTCGGTGCGGCTGCGGAAAGCAGTTATCATGATGCAAAAAGAAGTTGCCGAACGCATTGTTGCCAAACCGCGCACAAAGGAATATGGCATTGTCAGTGTAGCCGCAGCGTTTGTGAGTGTGCCGAAAATCCTGTTTCACGTTCCGCCCACCTGCTTTTATCCAAAACCCAAGGTAACTTCATCGGTGGTAGAGTTTCGTTTTTATGACGATGGCGAACAGATGCTGCTGGGCTTGACCGCCGCTGAAGCATATATTCGCGCACAAACACTGGTGAGGCTTGCGTTTAATCAACGCCGCAAAATGCTCTCCAACGCACTGTCTTCGGTGCTGCGACGCTCTTCGGTAATGAGCATTACGGAAATTTTATCTCGTGCATTAGACGAAAATATTTCGTATTTTCGCAAACGTGCGGAAGAACTGACCCCACAAGATTTTGTTCGTCTGTATCAGTGGCTGAACGGTCTTGAAAACACTTGAAAATAACGACTATATCAACTAAATCACCCGAACTACAACGATAGAAAAACACTGTAAACTTACCAATCACTATGAGAAACTCCTTAGAAGAGATTCTTCGCCAGCAGGTCGTCAGACAGCAAGTATTGCTTGCCGAAGCGGCAATCCGTTTGCGCGAGCATCTGTCTATGGTGGATATTTGCACGCTGTTTATGCTCGTGTTGTATGCTATTTTGGGCGTATTTCACTACGATAAAGTTGATTATCCGGGTATCACCGTTGCCGTTAATCTTACTCTTTCGATTGCTCTTGTTGGGTTAGCATTAGCAGATGGGTACGCGCCTTCTCAGTCGGTAACGCTTGTGAGAAAGTTCTTTTTGCTGCCCGGAGTGTTTTTTGTCTATGCTCAAGCGCATGTTTTTATCCAGCACGTCAATCCAACCGATGTCGATGCCGTGCTCATAAAACTCGACTACTCTATTTGGGGTACGCATCCTACCCGGTGGGCAGCGCAGTTTGCCAACCCAGTGCTGACCGAAATTCTCCAAGTGTGCTATTTTTTGTATTTCTGGATACCGCTGTTTTTGGGGTTGGAACTCTACGCCCGCAAAGATATGCACGCTTTTATGTACTATGCGTTTGTTCTGGCATTTGGCTTTTACATCTCCTATCTGCTGTATTTTCTTGCTCCTGCGGTCGGACCGCGCCTGACGCTACACGATTTTAGCCGCTATCAAACTGAGTTGCCCGGACTCTGGCTTACGCCCGTGCTGCGAGGCATTGTCGACCATGGAACAGGCATAGCCAACAGCGTGAATCCTTTTTTGACCGCTCACCGCGACTGCATGCCGAGCGGTCACACGATGATAACGATTATCAACGTCGTAACGGCGTTTCGTGTGCGGTCAAGCGCACGCTGGCTTTTTGTGGTGATTGGTGTAGGGATTGTACTTTCCACCATATACCTGCGCTACCATTACACCGTCGATGTTATGGCCGGTGTGTTTTGGGCAATCCTGACCCTAGCTGCCGCGCCGCGCCTCAGAGCATGGTTTTTGAGAAAAGGCTTCAAGCAAGCATAGTCTTTGGGTGAACTTTCTCAGGTGAATTTTCTGCATCACAATACGTGGGGTTCGTACCTTCTTGGTAGGGGATTCACTCCACATCGTTCATCTGCGCGAGCGCGGAGTGCTGCTTTTACTCAATGTTACTCAAACACTCCATCAATCGGAAGACGAATCTCCAGCATATCATCAAGAAAAACAACGTGCTTGAGAATCCTACTTCAAATCCACGACCGTTACGCCAGCACCGCCTTCGGTGAGCAAGCCGTTGCGATACCGTTCTACCGCAGGATGATTGGCAAGGTGGTTTTGAATTGCCTGCCGCAGTGCGCCCGTGCCTTTGCCGTGAACGATGGTGAGCGTATGAACATTGCCCGTAAGCGCAGCAGCAATGGACTTTTCTACTACTTGCAATGCCTCGTCGGAATACATCCCGCGCAAATCCAAGCGTGTTTCGGCATTAAAGTTTACCTCCACCGCCGATGATTTGCCCTTTGCGGCGTTTTTGACCTGTTTGGTGCTGGCACGAGTGAGTTTGTCAAGCGTAGTACGGAATTTGACAGCATCGAACTCCACAACCGCACTGTTGCTTGCGCGGTCAAGCGCAATGATAACGCCGGGCGTTTGCACATCATCCATCAGCACGGCATCGCCTTCGCTCAGTTCCACAGGCTCTTCTTGCGGGGGGGGCGAGGCTTTGGAAGCCTGTGCTGCGGTGTTCGCTTGGTGGATAGCTTGTTTTTGCTGGTCGAAGGCTTTTTTGATGTCTGTGAGTGTTCTTGGTTGGTGGCTTTTAGTTGTTGGTTGTTGATTTTTTGGTGCCGGTGCTGCTGGTTGTTCGGCTGCGCGACGTTGTTCGGCTACGACACGCTCGTGTATTTCGCGGATAAACTCTGCTTCTTTGCTGGCTTCGCGGAGTTCGCGGATGGTGTTTTCCACCACCTTGTTTGCTTGGCTGACAATATCAGCAGCTTCTTGTTTTGCCAAGCGGATAAGCTCGTTGTACTTGGTTTTGAACTCCGCAAAGCGTGCTTCATACTCGGCTTTTTTCTTTTCTGCGCGGATGTTCAGGTCTTCGCTTTCGCGGCGCATTCGCTCGGCATCGCGGCGGTATTGCTGAATGACCTCAATGCTTTGCTCCAGCGTGGAGTGTTTATCGCCCAGATACTCTTGCGCTCGTTCCATCACCTTTGGCGGCAAACCCAGCGTTCGCGCCAGCACGAACGCATAGCTATTGCCCGGAACACCCGACAAAAACTTGTATGTGGACTGCAATTTTTCACTATTGAACTCCATGCTGGCGTTGCTGATGCCGCTTTTGGTAAGTGCATAGCTTTTGAGCGAGGATTGGTGGGTGGTTACGACAAAAAATGCCTTCCGCGCCAGCAAGCCCTCCATAATGCCTACCGCCAACGCCGCGCCTTCTTGCGGGTCGGTGCCAGAGCAGATTTCATCGACCAGCACCAAGGCGTTGTCCATAGCGTGCGTCAGAATTTCCCGCAAGCGTAGCAGTTGTGAACTAAACGTACTTACGTCGTTTTCAAGAGATTGTTGGTCGCCAATTGCTGAAAAGATTGCGCGGTAATTTGTTCGGCACACACCACACGGGAACATCCCTGCCAGCGCGAGTGCAACGTTCAAACCAATGCTTTTGAGCGCAACGGTTTTGCCGCCCGCGTTCGGACCCGAGATTAAATGACCGAACACGCTCAATGTACTCTCTGGGCTCGTGGAGCCGTCGAATTCAATCGAAAGCGGCACCACGTGGCGTTTGCCTTTGCTTTGCACCAGCACGGGATGGTATATGTTATGCAAGGAAATATGCGGCTCATCAACAATGGCAGGCTTAAAACAGTCGTATTCGCGGGCATAGCGGGCTTTGGCGTAGAGAGCGTCTACGTGCGCCAAAATTTCCACTGAACGCAGGAATTCTGGCACTTCTTGGGCGATTTCGGCGGTCAGCGTTGTCAAAATGCGCTCTATCTCTCGGCGTTCCTCGCTGTGCAGCAGCGCAAGGTCATTATTCATCTCAAAGGTTTCTGCTGGCTCTAAAAATACCGTCGAGCCGCTTCCCGACATTCCGTGAATAATGCCCGGAATAAAGCGTTTGTACTCAACTTTCATGGGCAACACAAAGCGTCCGTCGCGCTGGGTGATAAATTCTTCTTGCACGAGGTCTTCTTCGGCAATCTTTTTCAGAATTTTGTTCAAACGCTGGCGCAGACGGTTCGCCGTGTCGAGGATGTCGCGCCGAATTCGCGCCAACTCTGTGCTTGCGCTGTCCTTGACATTGCCCACATCGTCCACGGCATCGCCGATGTGCTTTTCCAGCAAGCGGTTTTCATGCAGTGGCGTGCAAAAGACTGCAAGCGTTGGTGCAAGCTCGCTGCGGGTGTTCACAAAAGCACGAAGCATACGTGAGGTACGCATCATGTCGCGCACATGAAGCAATTCAGCAGGCAACAACAATGCGCCCGAAATTTGTGCTTTGCGTAGCAGTGTGCGCACATCGGACAGCCCCTCAAGCGGCAAGCGTTCGCCCGTGTTGAGGAGTTTAAGCATTTCTTCTACGCGCTCGTGTTCGGCACGCAGCCAAGCAGTATCAGGCGTGGGGAATGCTGCTATGATGCGCTCTGTGCCTAAGTCGGATGTGGCAAATTCTGCCACGCGTTCCAACACTTTGTGAAATTCTAACTCCTCCAACGAACGCGCCATAAGGCTTTGTTCTGTTGGCTCGGTAGCTTCTGGTGTTATGGCTGCTGGTGCAGTGGTGGTCATCTGTGTCAGTGTTTCGCTCATGCAGTGAACCTACAACGTCGTGGTTGATACTTTAGAAATTACGAAAAAAACATGGCAATGGGCTAAAGCCCATTGTTACATAAAGACTTGCACAACAAGGGGTTTCAACCCCTTGCCCTATAACACCTCTTTTTCGTAAGTCCTAGCTTATGAATTTGAGAGTGTTGGGGTAGCGAATGTATGAAAATGTATGAAGTTACGGTTTGACGGCAATGGCATCTATTTCAATTTTTGCATCGCGTGGAAGCCTTGCTACTTCTACGGTCGTGCGGGCTGGCAGCGTCGTTACGCCAGCTTGTTTGAATACAGCAGTGTAGGCTTCGTTCATAGCGGTAAAATCGTCCATGTTTTTCAGATAAATGGTGATTTTAACAACATGGTCAAGCGAACAATTGGCAGACGCGAGTACGGCTTGAATATTGGCAAATGCCTGACGCAACTGCGAAACAACGTCATCGCCAGCAAACGTTCCCTCAAGCGTCTGACCAATTTGCCCAGCGCAAAATACCATTGTTCCACGTGCTTCAATACCCTGCGAGTACACGCCTGTAAGCGGCTTGGGAGCTTTGTCCGTTGAAATAGGGCGTTTGAGGTTTCCTTGTGCCAGTGCAGTAAAAGAGCCGAACGTCAGCACACAAAACGCAATGAGCAACGAAGGGGCTTGGCGGCTTGTTGCCGTGAACGTTGTCAAAAACGGCGTTTTCTCCATGTTCTGAAATAGTCGCGGAGCCATCATGATAGCAAGGTGTTATGGGTGAATAGTGTTGTGATTACTGTGATTACGGCATCGTTTCAAGCAGATAGCGTCAAACATAGCGTAAGGAATTGGTTGCTTTCAGCGTGGGCTGCTCAGGCAATTAAGGTCGCCATTTTCTCAACATTTCCGAAATGCTCAGCCCTTAAAGTTTTTGGTACATACGCAGCACCGTAACTGTTTCCACACGTGTGCCAACGGGCAGTTCAAATACCAGCCATGTGTTTTGAGAACGGACAGAATCTACGCCCGACGGAAATTCACCCTGCACAAGCACTTTACAAGTAAAAGCAGGGCGTTTCCACCGCGAAAGGATGGAACCGTGATTATCCCACGTGCCACGCACCATAAGTTCCAACGCCGTGACCGTAACCGTAGAACGGTTCGAGACGAGTGCTGCAAAGCCGCCAATTTGCTGTGTAATGCCCGCAGTGTATCGCCTGCCACCTGTGCCATGTACAACAGGGGAATCACCATACAGCAGAATAATCGAGTCCAGATGCACGTTGTGATACTGCTCTGGCGCGAGTTGAACAAACGGTTGCATACTCGAATGCGAGCGCAGCCATGACCACATATTCTGCTGTGGTACTGATGAGCAGCCAGAACAGCATAGATACACAGCAACACCGCAAAGTAGTGCTGTTGCGTGCATCATCAGTTGCTTGCAAGAGCAGCAAAAGCCGTATTTACGCGCTCTGCATTTACGCGCCCAGCAAGCGTTTAACCACAGCTTGAACAAGGTTTCCATCGGCTTTACCACGAAGTTCTTTCATTGCTGGTCCCATCACTTTTCCAGTTTCTTGGGGTGTGCTTGCGCCCACTTGTGCAATAATGGTTTTGACAATGGCTTCCACTTCCGCCTCACTAAGTTGCTTGGGCAAAAACTCTTGAATAATAGCCAGTTCGCTTTCTTCTTTGGCAGCAGCTTCCTCCCGACCAGCATTGCGGAACTGTTCAATAGCATCTTTGCGTTTTTTTGCCGCCGACAGCAGCAACTTTTGCTCGTCCTCTTCATTCATGGTGCGTGCGGCACCGCTTTTTTCAAATTCCAGAATGAGCGCACGAAGCGAGCGCAGCGTTTCCAAACGGAGTTTGTCGCCAGATTTCATGGCGGCTTTCATCTGCTCGTTGATTGTTTCTGTAAGTGCCATACAACATACAAGATATAGTGAACGCAAGAATAGTGAACGAAAAAGGTCATGCTTAGGCTGAACATACGAGGACTTTTCCAAATGTATCACGCAAGGCTCTCAAGCCCTGAAATAATAACCCAGCAACAGGGAATTGCGAAATTCCTTACCCCACAACGTGCCATTATCCGTTTGCGAAAGTCTTAGAACAACACAGTCGCAGTGATATTGTTGCGAGTAAACAAACAGAGGCGGAAACTTCTATAAAGTTCCCGCCTCTCCGAACCTTGCCGTTAAGGTCTTCTCTCTTGCTGTGAACGTTACTGTTGTTGTCCAGCAGGTGTTTGGGCGGGGGCTTGTTGTTGTCCTTGCTGTGGTTGTGCTTGCTGTTGATTTTGGGCGGGGGCTTGCTGCTGCTGACTTTGTTGTTGTGGGAACACGGGCTTTTCTGCGCCCACGGTCACCGGTACACGTTCTCCTTGCGAGGCACTGCCAGTGTCAAGGAAGAACTTGTTAGTGATAACGACCAACAGAAGGATAGCCAGTGCAATGCCAATGGTAAATTTCTGGAGAAAATCTGTTGTACGACGCACGCCGAACATATTACTAAACTGTCCTGAAACGCCGCCAAAGCCCGCCGAACCTAAGCCGCCAGATTTACTGGGCTGAATCAGTACAGCCAAAATGAGCAATATTGCGGCAATGAGCAAAATAACAGACATTACGATAAGCATGGTTGTCTCTCAAAAATAGGAATGATTTAGGTGTTGTGTAGCATTAGTTATGAACTTTGCAGTGTTTTTTCTGCGATTGAGCATACAGAAGTGCAAATTTAGGATTGTTTTTGTTGCTAATCAACATTTTTTTCAAAACTCGTTTCGCTTTTTCGGTTTTATTTCGTATTTTCGGGGCTGTTCTGTAATTCATTTTTGCTGCTTGAAAGTATTTTTGATGAACTGACTGGTCAAGCGGCGTTTGACGACACAAGGTGTGACAGGATGAAAAACACGATGACCAAAGCGGACATAGTTGACAGAATCGCACAAGCAACGGGCTTGACAAAAGTCGAGACGGACGTGGTTGTGGATGGATTTATCAAAACCGTTGCCGAGGCGCTGAGCGAAGGCAACCGTATTGAGTTGCGGGATTTTGGCGTGTTCAGCATCAAAAAACGCCGACCACGCGCTGCTCGTAACCCTCGCACGGGCGAAGCCGTCGAAATAGACGAACGATTTGTACCGGTGTTTAAGGTTTCGCGTAAACTCACAGCCCGCGTGGATGTGCGCTTGAAATCACAAGGAGGTGCGCCAGAGGTTACAAAACCTGTCCGTGCCGCCCGCAATGGCGCAATGAACGGTGTTCATAACTAACATTCACAACGGTACGCTTAAGGGCTTGTGAGGGCATAGCATTGTCGTAATTAAGTGTACTTCATTGGTTGAACGCTTAACGCATAAAATCTGCATAAGCATAATCAAAACAACGCACAATGAATTCTATATCGCAGCACGAGAACGAATTTTCACCCGCGCCCACAGAGCGATTCTGCTCGCAGTGCGGTGCTGTGGTGCAACCTCCTGATGCTGCGGTTCAGGCTCTTCATTTTTGCGGACAATGTGGAAAACCCCAGTATTCGTCCCCACAAGCCCATCCAGCAACCACAGCATCATCCAATTCTCGCGGAAACAGTGCGCACCACTATGCCGAACAGCCGCCGCCATCGGTGTTTTATCGGCGTTTGACTGCGGCTCTCGGACTCGTGATTCTTGTGAGTTCGGTCTCGTTTGGCATAACACGGTTAATGGTGGAAAAACCCGTTCAGCAAGCCTCGCAGCAAGCAGGTCAATCAAGCGCAAAGGTCGAACAATCCAATAGTGGCAACGCTACTGACCCCATGCCCGTGCCACCTGAAACGCAAGCCGCTCTGCAACGCCTTCAAGATTCGTTAGCCGCCGAGCCGAACAACGGTGGTGTGCTGCTGCGACTGGCAAATGCGTGGTATGACGCAGGTGCTGCTTATCAGTCAAAAAACGCCGTATTTCTGGCACGCCAAGCCTTCGCTAAAGCTGAACAGCACTACGGTCGGTATTTGAAAGAATTCGACGCAAAAAATGTAGCTGCACGCATTGACTATGCCTACACCTTGCTGGTGCAAGGCAGAACCGATGATGCTGTGACTGAAACCAAAAAAGCATTAGACTACGAAAAAGACCATCCTATTGCCCTGTTTAACTTGGGGGTTATCTATAATCGCAAAGGCGACATGGAAGAATCCAAAAGGTATTTCAAACGCTGCATTGAGGTTGCGCCGAATAGCGATGCCGCCAAAAGCGCAGAACAGCTCCTCAAAGAACTTGAAGCCTCTGCAAAAGGTGCGTTGTAAACGTCCAAACGATTTGTAATTAACTGGTTGTTTCATTGTTTTAACCCTATCCGCTGCTATGCCGTGTGGAAAAAAACGCAAACGCCATAAAATGGCTACGCATAAGCGCAAAAAGCGTCTGCGCAAAAACCGCCATAAAAAGAAAAAACGCTAAGACGATGATAGCGATAGCAACGTGGCTGGTATAATTTCAACGCGCTTTGCCGTGGTTCTCATGGCAAGGCGCGTTACGTTTTTGTCAAATTCTTCTGAATAATTCACGATTATTGGAGTTTTACTTTTGGAGCGAGCTGTATGCAACAGTTTTTGAATTACATCGGCGGTGCATGGGTGCCCTCAGCGTCAGGCAAAACCTTTGAAAACATCAATCCTGCCGACCAACGCGACGTGATAGGCACGTTCCCCGATTCTAATGCTCAGGACGTTGCCGCTGCGGTTGCCGCTTGCAACGCCGCCGCCCGTGCATGGGCTTTAACGCCAGCACCAAAACGTGGTGATATTCTGCGCCGCGCAGGAGACATTTTTGAACGTCGTAAAGATGAACTTTCGCGTATTATGACCCGCGAAATGGGCAAGCCGCTCTTTGAAACCAAAGGCGATATCCAAGAAGCGATTGATACGGCGTATTACTCAGCAACCGAAGGTCGTCGCTTGTTCGGTATCAATACACCAAGCGAGTTGCCGAACAAAATGAACCTCTCGTTTAGAATGCCCATAGGTATTTGCGGCATTATCACCGCTTGGAACTTTCCCATTGCTGTACCGTCATGGAAAATTTTACCCGCGTTGGTGTGCGGCAACACCGTGATTTTCAAGCCCTCGGAAGAAGCACCACACTCGGCTAATATTTTTGCCGAAATTTTAGAAGAAGCAGGACTGCCCAAAGGCGTGTTCAATGTGATTCACGGTCGAGCCGTCGGTGCAGATGTGGTAGAACACCCTGACGTAAAGGTGATTGGTTTTACTGGTTCAACGCAGACAGGTGCAGCAATTGCCTCGCGGTGCGGCGCGCTGAACAAGAAGGTTTCGTTGGAGATGGGTGGCAAAAACGCTCAAGCTGTGATGGAAGATGCCGATCTTGACCTCGCCGTTGATGGCGCACTCTGGGGGGCGTTTGGCACAGCAGGGCAGCGTTGCACTGCTACCTCACGCTTGATTTTGCATAAGGACATCTACGACGAGGTTGTCAATAAGCTCATCACTCGTGCGAGCAAACTCGTGCTTGGAAACGGCATGAATCCTGAAACACAGGTCGGTCCTGTTATCAATGAAAAGCAGATTGCCAAAATCGAAAAATATGTGGCGATTGCCCGCGAAGAAGGTGCAACGCTGGCTCTAGGCGGCGGACGCGATGACGGTCCGACACTGGGCGTGGGGTGTTTCTTCAAACCCACGATTTTCCTTGATGTTACACCCACAATGACCATTTTTAACGAAGAAATTTTCGGTCCTGTGCTTGCCGTTACCAAAGCAGACTCGTTTGAACACGCTGTGGAACTGATGAATCATTGCAAGTACGGCTTGTCCTCTTCGATGTACACCAAAGATGTCAGCCGTGCCTTTCAAGCTATGCGTGATGTGGAAGCAGGTATTACGTACATCAATGTTCCCACCATTGGCGCAGAGGCGCATATGCCGTTTGGGGGCATCAAAGGTACGGGTAACGGTCATCGTGAAGGCGGCTGGACGGTGTTCGATATTTTCACAGAATGGAAATCGGTCTATGTCGATTTTTCCGGCAAACTGCAACGCGCTCAGATTGATAATGCAGAGTAAAAAAACAGCGAGGCTGTTTGGGTTAAACCAAAACAGCCTCGCTGTTTGTTGTTTGCTGCCTTTGAAAAATGTGCGGGCTTAGTGCTGTTCGCTGCTGCTCATTGCCGAAGCCATAATGGCTTCGATGTCTATTTCGTTCGACGGTGCTTGTTCTTCGCGTTTGCCACTTGCGCTGCCGTTGCGGAGAACGTTGATAATCACATCGGGCAAGGCATCGCGTACGGCATTCTTGATTTCCTCTTCATTTGCCAAATGTCGCTCAACGGCTTCCTCAACACGCTGGCGAATGGCGTCTGCCATCATGTCATCGGCAAGTGTTTGCGCTACGCGCTGCATGTCCTCAGCCATAGATTTCATCGCTGTACCCAAGCCTTCTTCGCCGAGCGAGCGAGAAACCACGCCAAAGTCGTCTGCCAAGCCGCGCAACGAGGAAAGCTGGCTTTTGCTGGAATCCTCCATTTTTTTGAGCATCTTATCCATGCGTTCTTCTTCTTCAGTATAGAAGAGCGAAATAGCCATCAGCGCAAGCAGGGAGAACTCCAACAAAATAGCCATCATCATAATCGAAGGACGGTTTGCTGGGATGAATTTCAATCCGCGAATACCGACGACGATAATCAGAATAGCTGCACCACCGTAGGCAAAGCCTGTCACGTTGTTGGCATATTTTTCGGTAAAGTGGTGAGCCATGTACAGTCTGAGCGCGGAGCCGATTTTCCAACGAGCGTGCTGCCAGTCTTGAGCGGCTTTGAGGTTCTCGATTTCCGTCATCACTGCTTCGGAGTATGATTCCTGAATACGACCGTAGAGTGTTTCGTTGCGGAATGCAAGAATACCTGCCACTTGTACTTCAGCGTCAAACGCATTGCGGAAGGCTGCCATAATGTTTGCCATCGAACTTCCTTGCTGGCGTTGTGCAGCAACTTCGTGGTCTGGCTGCGTTCGCGCCCACACTTTGGCAAACACTTGCTTGACGTAATTCGGGTTTTCATTATAGAATTTCTCGAAATCTTGGTCGCGCAGAGCAATCATTTCGACGGTTTCTTTGTTAAAGCCTGTATTCAAGCGAATTTTGGTTTTCGTGTTTGCCATCTCGCGTTCAAACTTGAGGGAGATATAGCCAATTTTCGGCGGCAGCACCATAGTAATAAGCATTGCCAGAATAAACCCTACGTCAAACGACAAAATCCAAAACCCCCATGCTTCGAGCATGATTGTTTCTTCGCCAAGTTTTGGTGTGCGGAGTGCCCATTCGCCACTTTTCTTGCTGTATCCGTCTTTTTCCACTTGTGTCAGTTCGGGTTTGCCAGTTTCGGGATTGACCACAGGCTGTTTCGTAGCAGGGTCAATTTTGGGGACAGTCATTTTTTCATCGCGGTTTGTGTTCGTCACAAAGTCAAAGATGTATTCTTTGTTCAGGAACTCTCCTTTGGCATTCACGTCAGCATAATAGCGATAGTCGCCTTTGGTGTGCTTGAGCGGGATACGACGTTTTTCGCCGTTTTCCAGCATTTCTTCCATGTAGCGTTCGCCTGTGGCTTTATCCTCTTGGTATTTGGCAGAGGCTATAACGTCGTCCTTGAACACAACGAGCGTCGTTTTTTCATCTTCTGGGTGAAACTGCGACAGAACAAACCCACGAATCAGTTTCGGGGTTACAAAAATGTTAAACGACACCGCGATAACAAAAAACAGCGTAAAGAAGATACCGTAATGCACTGCGGTGGTTTTGTATTGACCGTGTGTACTCATTGCAAAAACTCCTGAAAAGAGGAAAAAAACATTATTTTCCTACGTTGGTGGCTTCAATATACACGCACCATAGTTCTTTTGCAAGAAATTCTACGGCACGTGATTTTTTTTTGGTGATTATCACTTCGTTACACTGTTTTTGGCGCAAACGTCTTACAGCGTCGAGACACGCAAAATATCCGCCAGCACCCCCGCAGCCGTAACATGCGCACCAGCACCCGGACCTTGAATAACAAGCGGTGCATTGCCATAATATGCGCTCTGCAAGGCAAAGATGTTGTTGGTAGCACCAAGGGCGTAAAACGGGTGAGCCGCATCTACCGCTTCAAGTCGTGTCCATGCTTTACCGTGCTCAATCGTAGCGATATAGCGCAGCACTTTGCCTTCTGCGGCTGCATTGTCGCGCAAGGTGGCAAATGCAGCGTTCTCGCGCTCCAACACTCCATAGAATTCTTCTACCGATGTCGCCGAACGGCATGATTCAGGAATGAGATTTTGCACTTCTACGTCGCTAAGTTCCATCGGCAAGCCAATTTCGCGGGCGATAATCAAAATTTTCCTTGCAACATCCATGCCGCCCAAGTCTTCTCGCGGGTCGGGTTCGGTGTAGCCGAGCTTGTGTGCCTCGCGGATAACATCGCTGAAGCGCGTTGCGCCTGTAAAAGTGTTGAACACGTAACTCAGCGTTCCCGAAAACACGCCCTGCACTTTGTGAATGGTGTCGCCACTGCTGACCAAATCTTTGATAGTGCCAATCACAGGCAAACCCGCGCCCACATTAGTTTCGTAGAGAAATTTTACGTCGGCACGGCGTGCTGCCTCGCGCAGAGAGCGATAATATGCCATAGATTGCGTGTTGGCTTTTTTGTTCGGCGTTACCACCGAAACATTTGCCTGCAACACGCGCTCATACACGCTGCCCACTTCTTGGCTGGCGGTGTTATCCACAAAAACTTTGTTCGGCAGATTCATCGTGCAGGCAAGTTCCACAAACTCCTCTAGATTGCTCGGTTTTCCTTCGGACTCAAGCCTCTGCTGCCATGTTTCCAGATTGATGCCCGATTCATCCACCACCATCGCACTGCTGGTGCTTAAGCCAATCACTTTTAATTCCAATGAGCGTTCCCGCAGCAAATACGCGCTTTGCTGGCGGATTTTGCTCAAAAGCTCTTTGCCAATAAGCCCTGCGCCCACAATGAACAGATTGAGCGTTTTGGTCTTAGAGAGAAAAAAGTCGTTGTGAACAGCGTTAATGGCTTTCACCTCGTCTTTTTGGTCAATGACAATCGAAATATTCAATTCCGAAGAACCTTGCGCGATAGCTCGCACGTTCACGCCATTGCGACCAAGTGCTTGAAAGACTTTGCCTGCTATGCCCGGCGTTTTCCGCATATTACCGCCCACAATGGCAATAATCGAAAGACCTTGCTCAACGACCACAGGCGACACTTGGCGCGTAACGTTGATTTCATAGCTGAACTCGGTTTCCAACGCTTTTACTGCTGCTGCTGTTTGTGTGGGTTCAATGGCAATGCAGATGGAGTGTTCACTGGAGGCTTGAGTAATCAAAATCACGTTCACACGTTCTCTGGCAAGTGCTCCAAAAACCCGTTGTGAAACGCCCACCACACCCACCATGCCCGTACCTTCGACGCGCAAGAGCGTGATGTCTTTGATGGACGACACACCCTTGACGGGCAGGGTACTTTCAGTATCGCCCTCTTTGTCAATGAGTGTACCTGGAAATGTGGGGTTAAACGTGTTGCAAATGCGAATAGGAATCTGTAAATCCAATGCAGGCTGAATCGTTGGCGGATAAATCACCTTCGCACCAAAATGCGAAAGCTCCATAGCTTCTTCATAGGTGACTTTGGGGAGGGTTTGCGTGCCTTTTGCTTTGCGCGGGTCGGCAGTCATCATGCCGTCCACATCTGTCCAAATCTGAATTTCTCGCGCTTTGAGTGCCGCCCCAACAATTGCCGCCGTGTAGTCCGAGCCTCCGCGTCCGAGCGTTGTGGTTTGACCGTCTGCGGTGGAGCCTATGAAACCCGTGATAATTTGGAGGTCTTTGTGTTCTTGGAAATATCGTTGGATGTTGGCATTGGTGGTCTCAAAATCTACTGTTGCCGCACCAAAATTGTCATCGGTGGTAATGACCGTGCGAGCATCCAAAAACTCTGCCTTGCCTGTTGTGCCGAGTTTGCGGGCGGTGATAGCCTGGGCAATGGTGTATGCCGAGAGGCGTTCGCCAAAACTGGAGACAAAATCCAACGTGCGTTTAGAGAGTTCGCGCAACAAAAACGTGCCCTGCAAAATATCCGATAACTCTTGTAGCGTGGCTTGAATGCCCGCACGAGCTGCGTCGCGTTCGCTGCCGGGCGACATCAGCGCATCCACTGCCGCCAAATGCCGCTGCTGTAAATCGTGCAGCTCATCCAGATAGGCTTTGTTGCCAGCGGAGGCAAGTTTTGCAGCCTTGATAAGTTGGTCGGTTACGCCAGAATAGGCGGAGACGGCAACGGCAATGTGTCCATGCTGCTGCGATTCTGTGATGATGTCAATAACGCTGTTCACACGCTCCGGTGTACCCACCGAAGAGCCACCAAACTTCAAAACGGTAATACTACTCATGCAAAAAGGTCAAAGGTACAACGAACAGTTTATTTGCTTTCAACAAGACACTAAAGCCCAAAAATACAACTTTCTTGATGATTGATGAACAACAAATGCACAAGCGACACTAAACTCCTGCTGAAAAAACTGGTATGGTTAGTATGGTATCATCATAATCTGGAAGCAAGCTGTTATGAAAAAATTATGACCTTTGGACATGGGAATTTTTGGAAAAATTATGGTATATTCTGCCGTGTCATTCGGCGCATTTTGAAAACTCTGTGGCTCATGAAATTGTGGAAAGATAATAGCAACAATATTTCTCAGGGATACCGTTATGAAAACCGCTATGAAGTCTGCACAATCTTCCCTAATGTTTCTACTCGCATTGCTCTTCCAACGTCCGCACGCTTGGCGCAAGGCTGATTGGCGAAAGTCTGCACTATGCTTCGCACTGGTTTTGGGGTTGCTGCACTGCGCGCTGCCACTGGCAGCCCAAAAACTCTGGATTGGCGGCGCAACAGGTGCATGGAACACAGGCACAAATTGGATGCCGGCGGGCGCACCAGTGCCGGGAGATATTATCCGTTTTACCAGCGATGCAACCGTAACTATGATTCCGCCGCCGCCGTTTAATGTTGCGGGTATTGATGTGCAGGGCGGAAGTACAGTCGTGTTGTCCGACGGCGGCTTGAACAGCACTGCTGCACTGAGTATTAACGGTACGCTCAGAGTTGCCGGGCTATTGTCCATGAGTGCTGCAACCACCATAGCTCTGGGCAACACCCTTGATGTGCAGAGCGGCGGGCGCGTGGTGGTCAACGGCGTTACGATAACAAACAACGGTTCAATTCAGGTGCAAAATGGTGGCACACTGTCCATAGTAGGTGCTGCTGCTGGGGGGATTGTCACCAATGAAGTGAACTATGCAGCAGGAGGGTGGTTGGAGTATCTTGGCAGCCGTCCCGCTCGACAAGAGTTTCGAGTGCAGATGAATGGAAACGTGCTCTTAGCTGGTGCTGCCAGTGTGGGACTGACCGCTCCTCGTGCGCTCAACGGTCAAGTGCTTGCGCCAATGAGCGGCAGTATCAACGTCAACAACCAAGTGCTGACGCTAAACTGCGCTTCTATTACCCATGGTGCTAGCCCAGTCTTTAATGCCGTTGCACTCAATTCTGCGATTCACTACAAGCAGCCGCCAACGCTGAATCCCGCATGGTTTTCTGCTGGCAATATTGCCAACTACATCAACGACGGTGCCATTCAGATTACCGATGGCGCGAGCATGACGCTGAACAATTTCAGATTTCAGTCGGGAACACTCAACCCGCCCGATGCTGCCTTGCTCAATATAGCTGGTACGAGTCTGGTGGATTTGTCAGGCGGTACATTTCTCGGTCCGTCAACAGGAACGCTGAACATCACTGCACCCGCATCCGTTGGTACAGGAACGCTCCGTTTTACGGGTGCTGCACCGCATACGAACGTCTTTCGCTATGCTCCTGGTGCAGTTGTACATCCGTTAAATCTTGGCTCTGCGCTTACGTGTGGGAATCTGTTTATACAAAACGCAGGGACTATTAACACTGGTGCTAACGCTGTAACAGCACCGGTTGTGGACTTGTCTGGAGGGGGAGCAAAAGTGCTGGAAATCCCCTCAGGCGGAAGCGTCAGCTACTCCACTGCCATGAGCGTGGGCGGTGTATCATCACTCGGACACTTGCGAATCATAGATAATGGGGCAGTGATTGGAACGCCGCCTGTGGTGTACAACAATGTCGATAGCTTTTTGGAATACGCTGGCACCGTAGGACGCACGACAACAAACACCGAGTTTCCCGACCCATGCCCAGCGCAAGTGATTATCAACAACGCAGGACATGTTACCCTGAACGCGCCAAAACAATTGACACGAGCGGCAGCACCAGTATTGGTACTCACCAATGGGAAACTCATTACTGCTCCCGCTAATACTATCGGAATCAATCTTAGCAGTTCTCCCGCTCTGAGTGGTGGCTCTGCCACGTCGTTTGTCGAAGGACCGTTCAGGCGCAACATTCCTTTCGGGGCTGTCAGCAGATTTGCCGTCGGCAAAGGCATGACGTATTTGCCGCTGTCGCTAAACCCAGCAGTTGCAGATGTGGATGTAACGATTGAAGCCTTTGCAACCAACCCTATGGGAACAGCGTCAGGACTGCTCGTCAGTCCGAACGAATATTGGTCGGTGTTCGTCAATAGTGGACCAATCAACGCTGGTTCATCCTTCTCTGCCCAGCCCACAAATCCGCCGCCCACAGGCTCGGTGCTTGGGCGTTCGCCCGTGCCAGACGGCAGCTACGCGATTATTGGTGGCACGGTCTCTGGGGCAGTCATTACTGGAGCAGCAACAGGCACTGGGCTGGGAACGGGTATGAGTATGGCTATTGCTGCGCTGCTCACACCGCCCGCTTACACATGGAACGCGCCGCCCACAGGCGACTGGCAAGTGGCAGCCAACTGGACACCACCACGCACCACGCCCAGCGTCAATGATGTGTTGTGGTTCACCAACGGCATGACGAATACCGTTACCAATGTGCCATCGCAAACGATATTTGGGCTGCGGCTTACCAATGTAAATACGCAGGTCAATCTTCAAGGGCAGTTTGCGGGCTCAACACTCACGATAACCGATGCCGCTTCGCTCAATCTGGGGGGAGTATCAAATGCTCTGAGGCTCAATACCGCAGCCAACCACGTGAATTTGTCCATGAGTGCGGGGTCATTTTTACGGAGTATGGCTGGCACAGTCGATTTTGGCACTGCTGCTACGGTCAGTGGTGCTGGAAGTATGCATCTGGCAGGAACGGTCGTAACCAGTAATCCCAACGGCTTACTCACAGGTTCACTGAATACCTCAGGTCCGACAACGCTGAATCCGTCTCCGATAGTATTTGACCTCTCGGCGGGGAATATTCAAGCAAACCTGCCAGCAACAGTAGGTCAAGTGAATACGCTGGGAGCGAACATCCTTACACTGAACACTCCTGTGCGGATGTTTAACCCCTTAAATGTTGGTGGCGGCGAGGTGCGTGTTGCACAGCCAACAACCATCGGTGGGGGAAGTATTGTTGCCAGTGGCGCAAGGCTCAGTGTGGTGGCTGGGCAACCCTTATCGCTTAGTGGTTCCATGACCATACAGTCTGGTGGCACTCTGAACATTGAGGGCGACGGTACCGTCGCAGGAACACCTCTCACGTATGCTGTAGGTTCGGCACTGATGTACTCTGGCGCGCCTGACAAAACCATCGGCGCGGAATTCACTGCGGCTACGCTGAATGGAAATCTTGTCATAGCCAAACCGCCTGCAAACCGTGTGAATGTTGGTGCTGTGGCAAAAACGGTGACTGGTCTTGCTCTGCAGTCGGGCGTGTTGGATTTGACTGGAGCGTCAACGCTCACCATAAACAGCGGGCTTACCGTTGGCACGGGGCAGTTTGCCTCGCAAGCCAATACGCAACTTGCCCTCAATGCTCCCGCCACAGGCACGCTCACGTGGGAGGCGGGCAATAGAGAGTTGGGAAGGCTTGGTTTTGGCACGCTTGCCACAGGAACAGTGAATATCGGTTCGCCGCTCACGGTGAACACGTTGTTAGAGGTTTTGGGCGGAATTGTGGCGTTGGGCAGCAATCTGCTGACGGTTACGAACACTGCTGTTGGTGCTGTCACGTGGGGAATGTTGTCCTCCACACGCTACATAGACGGTGCATTAGCACGGGCATTTAATGGGGCGGGTCCCTACGCCTTTCCGTTGGGCAGAGCGGGTCAGCCGTTAGAAATTAGGTTGATAGGTTCATCCAGCGCGGGAATGTTGCGAGCAGAAGCCTTTGCGGCAAATCCGAGTGGTACGCCAGGCGCGGGCATTGGTGGCATCAGCACAACCGAATATTGGCGTACCGACCTTCTGAGCGGCACGCTCACGGGGCAAATAGGGCTGTTCAGACCTGCGCCCGCGCCTGCTATGCCAGCCGACACCAAAGTAGGACGCTTGGACAACGTCGGACCTGCGGGAACATACAATAGTGCCGGACCAGCAACATTTCCCGGTGGCACAGCCATCACCAGCAGCCCTTTAACGTCGCCAACTTCCACGATGTTTTTTGCCATCGGCTTGCCTCCCACCGTGTATGTGTGGAATGGTGCGGTGAACAACGATTGGCAAGAACCGAACAACTGGACACCGCCGCGCACCACGATTTTCCAAAGCGACCGATTGCATTTTACGGCTGCGGGAACGCACAACATTGTGAACGTGCCCAACCAAACCATTGGGCAGTTGTACGTAAGCAGTGGCGATGTGCGTTTGGAAGGTGCTTCGGCGGGAAATACGCTCACCGTAGATCCAGGAACAGCCAATCAGGTGTTTGGCAGTGGAGTGCTGCGGCTCAATAACACTGCCAACCACGTTCGGCTCAATATGAATGCTGGCGGTGGTCTCGTTGTTCTCACTCCCGGCCATCTGGATGCTGGGCATCTTGGGCAAATAACGGGCGCTGGGAGCATAAATTTGAACGGCGGACAATTCAGCACTGCCAATGCTAATGGCGTGGCAGGCTCGATTACTACTACCGGACCGAACAGTTTCAATCCTACTTTCCGCTACAACTTCGATGCTTCGGCGGGCAACATTCTTACCAATGTGCCAACAACGCAGTGCGGTGTGGTCTTCGTAACGGGCGCGGCTGGCAATACCGTCACGCTGAACTCGTCGCTGCGTTTTGTCTCGCCTTCGACGATTGCTGGTGCAACTTTCGTTGTTCCCAATAGTGTTATGTTCTCCTCCGGAAGCAACCTGCTTGTTCAAAACAATGCCAATTTGCGAGTTGCGGGCGCGTTAAGTCTGGGCGTTAGCAATTTCCAAGCCCAAAACACCAGCACCGTTACCTTCGACGGACCTGCGTGGTCGTACACGGGCGGTTTGCCGGTGTATTCAGCCACGTCCACGCTGGAATACGCGGGTGGTGGCAGCGTGAGTACAGGCGCGGAATCGAACACAACACCGCTGCTGGCGCGGCTTTTGCTCAACAAAACCTCTGCCGCCGATGTGGTTGCGCTAAACAACCATAAAACTATCAACAATCTGGTGCAGATAAACTCCGGTACGCTACGCCTTGCCAACGGTGCGCCGGCAGATTTTTGGAACGGAACGGGTGGTAACGCACTTGTTATGGGGGCAAATGCACGCATAGACCTTGCATCGGCACAAGGATTAGTCATTGACGGTGCCTCAACGCTTTCTGCGGGGCATCAGTTTTTGGCAGGTGCTGGTACGACTGACCTGGCGTTTGAGGGTGCAGTGACAGGAGTATGGAATCCGCCAGCACAGTTGCGGAATCTTGAGGTCAATGTTGGTGCCGGTGCGCTCACCATGGGCGGTGCGCTTGCCTTGAACGCTACCGGCTCACTCACGCTCACCACAGGGCGTGTGGTGAGCAGCGATGCGAACTTCATCACGCTTGCCAACCCTGCTGCAACTGCTATTGCGGGCGCACCGTTTGACGCAACGAAGCACATAGATGGACCACTTGCATGGTCTATGAACCAGCCTGTTGCCTATACTCTGCCGCTTGGCAAAGGCGGTCAGTATTTGCCATTGGTCGTGCAAAGCCCGGGAACCATGATACTGCAAGCCGAAGCCTTCAACACTGGCTCAGGCGGCACGGGCGGTGCAGGCATTGGCAGCATAAGCACCCAAGAATACTGGCGAACACAGGTGCTGAACGGTTCGTGGAGTCTGACGCGCACGGTGGGGCTTACGCCGACAACACCGCCTGTGGTCGGCACAACGCGCGTGGGCTGGTCGAACGTGCTGAACGGCTCATATACGGGCGTTGGGGGGAACGTTGTTGGGACCGACGTGTTCAGCACCGCACCAATGCCCGTCTGGAATGCGCCAGCAACCACGTTTTTGGTTGTGGGTGAGCCAGCAACGGCAAACATCGTTGTTACGCCGCCGCTGATGTGGCTGGGAACGCGCACCATACGCGACAACCGCGACACGACGTTTTCGACGGCTGTTGGCAGAAGTGTGGACACGGTCTATACGGTCTCGGCAACAAACGTGGCGGGAACGCTGGTGGCATCTGTGCCAGCAACGAGCATGATGCGCTTTATTTCCGTGGGCGGCGTGGCGTTGATGTCGCCGCAGACGAGCATTTCCATTCCCATTGTTGGCACAACGCTGCCCGCAACGCAGATAGGCATTCGTTTTGCGCCCACCCAAGCAAATATCATTGCCACCGAAGCCATTGCCCACACGAACGTCAATGCTGTCTCTCCCATATTTTCGACGATTGCCACGCGCACGGTCAATGCTGCTGCGGTTTCGATGGCATTTGACCAAAGCAGTAGTACCGGAACGCAGGATGTGTCCAGAGTGATAGCCGTAGGCGTACCGTTTCCTGCCAGACTTGGCGCATTTGCGTCCGATGGTGCGCGTTCGGCGACCACTTCAACGACTACCGTCCGATTGCGCGTTACGCCGCTTGCGCCCAAAGCCTCTGCCCAGATGACACTGCTTGCCAGTACGGCGAGTTTTAGTGCGCCTGACACGTCCAGACTGAGCTTTCCCCCAACCTTAGCTCTGATGTGGTCGAACGCTAACCCACAGGGCGATACCGCCCAAGCTGTGCTGACGGCAGAAGTGGTCGGCGGCGGCGTGCTGCAATCCACGTCGGTAACAGTAACGGTTTTTTCGGGCAATCTCATTCCCAAGGTTACCGATGTTGCGCCCAAATATGCAGCTGCGGGGCAGAATATTACGATTACGGGTGCAAATTTTGTGGGTATTACTTCGGTGCGGTTGGGCGGTGTTCCTGTGCAGTCCTACACTGTGAGCTCAACCACGAGCATCATCGCCGTTGTGGGCAGCACTGGTGCGACAGGGCATGTGCTGGTGATTGCTCAGGGCGGACGGGATTCAGTGGGAACGTTTGAGTTTGCCGCGCCACCCCAGATAACGAGTTTTACACCAACTGTGCAAAGTGCTGCTCAAACCGTAACGATTCGTGGACGGAACTTTAAGCCGCGCATCAACGTCAGCGCACAAAACGACGCTGTGGACGTGGAAGTGCAGTTTGGCAACACACGGGCAGCCAGTTGGACGGTCAATAATGACTCTACCATTACTGCCATTGTGTCGTCAGCAGGTGCAACAGGGCTTGTGCGGGTAACGACGATTGCTGGCACAACCACGTCAACGGCGCAATTTACCTTCCTTGCGCCGCCTGCTATTGGCGGATTTTCTCCCACTGTTGGCACACGCGGCTCGGTGGTAACGGTGACGGGCGCGAATTTTTCGCTCATAGACAGTGCCGCCGGCGTGACCATTGGCGGCGTTCCCGTACGCTTTACGCGCGTTTCCGACACACGCTTGGACATCATCATCGAAGACGAGGTCAGTGGTAAAATTCGTGTTGTGAACCCCGTTGGTTTCGCAGAGTCTCCGCAAAGTTTTACCTACACCTTTGCACCGCTCATTTTTGGTGTCTCGCCTACGGTGGTTCCTGCTGGTACGCCGATTACGATTACGGGTGCAAATTTTCAAGATGTACGGGTGGTGAGCATCGGCGGTCAGCCAGCACGATTTACCGTGTTATCCACCTCAGCGATTCAGGTCGTCGTGCCAGTGTTTGACTCCTCCAGCACCATTCGTGTCATTACACCGCTTGGTGTGGCTTCCACAACAACCACGCTCACGCTTGTGCGACCACCGACTATCACCAGTTTTGCCCCCACAACAGCAACTGTGCGGGCTGTGGTAACAATATCGGGGACGAATTTTATTACCAATGGGACAGTTGTGCTGTTCGGCGGTGTGCCAGCCGATACGGTGTTTGTGGATAGTCAAGGACAACTCAGGGCTGTGGTGCCGCGTAACGCAGCTTCGGGCATCATAACGGTCTCCAATGCTGCTGGTGTAGGAGTTTCGGCGGGAATGTTTACGTTTATCCCGCAGCCACAAATCATTAGTTTTAATCCTGCCGCCGGTGGTGTGCGTTCGCAGATAACGATAAGCGGCTCGTTTTTGAACGACGTGCGCGAGGTGCGTTTTGGCGGTGTGCTTGTTGATAGCATTGTGTCTGTTTCTGCCTCGCAAGTAGTAGTGCGCCTGAGTTCTGGTGCGACGGGGCGCATAGAAATTACGACGGCGTGGGGCATAGCAACCAGCGCAACAATGTTTAATTTCCTCGTAGAGCCGAACGCACCACCGTTTATCACGAATTTTATGCCCCGCGAGGGCGATGCGTTTACCCGGGTTACCATTAACGGCTCGAATTTTTTGAACACAACCAGTGTTACCATTGGCGGCGTGGCAGCAGCTTCGTTCCGTGTTACTTCGGCGTTTTCGATTGTGGCACTGGTTTCCGAGCGCGGTTCAACGGGAACACTTGAGGTGCGAACGCCGAACGGCATTGCTGTTTCACGCGATGTGTTTCGGTTTATCCCACCGCCGCCAGACACGACCCTTACGCCGTTGCAGCGCGATTCTTTGGTGTTGGCACAATTCTATCGTGCTACGCAGGGGGAATCCTGGACAGAGCAACGCAATTGGCTTTCAAGCCTGCCGATTAACCAATGGAGCGGTGTGCGCGTGGATTCTACGGGTGGAGGCGAACGCCGCGTTACGCACCTTGAACTGCCGTACAACAATCTCACGGGAACGATTCCTGCATCGTTGGCACGGCTCGGTGCGCTCACAGTGCTGAATCTGACGGGCAACAGGATTGCGGGCGGTGTGCCGCCAGAACTTCTTCAAATGCCAAATCTGGAAGTGCTGGCGTTGGACAGTAATCAACTTAGCGCAGTGCCACAGGTCTGGAACGCGCCTCGTTTAGTGGCGGTGCGGCTGAATGATAATCTTCTGGTGGGCGATTTCCCAACGGGCTTGTGTGCTTCGCGTTCGCTGCGGGTGCTGGCTCTGCACAACAACCGTCTGGGCGGCTTGCTGCCTGCGTGTTTGGGAGACCTGAGCGCGTTACAGATATTGTCAGTCAGCAACAATATGCTTGAAGGCAGCATTCCCGTTGAGTTGGGTCGTTTAGCACGGTTGGAATTCTTGATGCTGGCAAACAACCGTCTGAGCGGCTCTATTCCTGCTACATTTGCGGCAACCACCACCGCTACGACCGCTACGATGGTGGCTGCCAACATGGTAGCTGCCAAAGTGCCTGGGGCGAACGACGCGCGTGTGGCAGAATCACTTGGCGCGCTTGGTGCGCTCAAAGCACTGGATGTGAGCCGTAATGCACTCAGTGGCGAGATTCCAGCAGGACTCTGGACGCTGCGGAGTTTACAGGATTTGTATCTGTCGGGCAATCGTCTGAGTGGAGAGTTACCAAATGCCGTTGGCAATTTGACGAACTTGCGAGCGTTGCTGGCAGAATCATGCGGTCTGCGTGGCACGTTACCGCAGGCTTTAGGTACGTTGCCACAGTTGCAGGTTCTTGCGCTCGACAGCAATGCGTTCACTGGTGCGGTGCCGGAAAGTTTTCGCGGATTACTGCGCTTGAGAAGGCTTGGCGTGAGCGCAAACCGCCTGACAAGCGTGCCAAACTTGTCCAATATTGCGTCGTTGCGCGTCTTGCGCTTGCAGCGCAATCGGTTGAGTTTTGGGAGTTTGGAGGGCTATGAAATTTTCCGACGGCTTCCGGGTGCTGAACTGACCTATATTCCGCAAGACAGTCTGGGCGAAGCCCAAACGGTGAATCTGGTTGTGGGCGAACGCTTGACACTATCGGCGGAGACCTCTGGCGCGGCAAATCAGTATCAGTGGTATCAAGTGCTGCCGCCTTCAGACGGCACTGCACACGGGCGCGTGGAAGCATTGCACGGCGAAACCGCCGCACAATTGCGGCGTACAAGTGTTGCTGCTGCTGACAGCGGCGTGTACGTGTGTCGTGTAACGAACCGTCAAATACGAGACTTAGAGCTTTGGACGCGCCCGATAACCGTTCGTACAAGGCTTCCTGAACGACCAACAGTGGCTGTGCAACTGAACTCGCCTGCCAATGCTGCGGTGAACATTCCCACATCAGTACTGCTGACTTGGCAGGACGCTGGCACGGCAGTGCGCTATGAACTACAAATAAGCCGGACTCCAGACTTCTCAACGCCAGTGCTGGCAACAACGGTGCAAAACGCCTCGCAGTTTCGTATCAGTGGCTTACAGCATTTGACCACTTATGTTTGGCGCGTGCGAGCGGTCAATGATGCTGGTGCGGGACCGTGGTCGCCCGCATGGTCGTTTACCACGTTACCGTTTGGCGTCGCCCTAACGGTCTCGCCAGTGGATTTTGGGCGCGTTCCTCTTGGGGATTCGGTGGTCAGCACGATGGAAATTACGAACGAAACGGCAAACCGCCTGACTATCACCAATCTCGACATCGTGCAAGGCAGTGCGGCGGCATTTTCGTTTCTGGAAACGCCTGCAAACCTTGTCTTGGACAGCGGCAAAACAGCGCAAGTGCGGGTGCGGTTTGCTCCAAGCCAGTTAGCCTCGCTCTCAGCGGGTCTGCGCGTGGGATTTTCTGCTCAGGGTGGTGCGCCTCAGACGCTGACGCAAGAGGCTGTCCTGCGGGGCAGAGCTGCGGCTCTAAAGCTGCTTGCAGTGAACTTCGACACAGTGCTTGTAGGGCAGCCGGCACTCAGAACGCTTTTTATCATCAACCGCAGCGACCGTTCGGTGCGTCTGAATCCCCCGACAATTGTGGAACGTCCGGGCGGTGTGGTGCAAAATCCGTTTTCGATAGAACGTTTGTTTGGCGAACGTGTTCTTGCTCCTCGTGATACAGCATCGTTTACCGTGCAATGCTTGGCGTTAGACACAGGACGATACAGCGGTACGGCGCGGATTGTGGCGGACATCGATTCGGCAACGGTATCGCTGTTTACCGCCGCTGTACGGCGCAGATTGCCAAACGACATTAGCGTTGTGCTGGAAGTTGTCCCCGACCGCGATAGTGCTGCTCCCGGAGACCTTGTGCTACTCAAAATTCGCATCAAACAGCTGTTGGGGCTTCCCAATGCCGCAGTAAATCTTGATTCCACACGAACATTAAACGATTTTTTCCGTGCGTTGCTCACGCCAACCATGAAGGCGGTGGTTACGTTTCAACGTTCAGTATTAGTGCTGGACGGCTTGGAGCGCAGTGCTTTGGAAACTGGTTCAGCAACTGACCCCATAACGAGTCTGCGCTTGACGAACGTGCGCTGGAATGGTACAGACAGCACGATAACAAGCATTCGCTGCCGTGCAGTGTCTGGAAACCTTGACACAACCTTGCTCATTATCAAAGACATCGAGTGGGCTGGTGGTATGCAGAATGTACAGTCAAACATCTTTTCTGTGGCAAATACCGTTCCCAGAACGTTCCGCACTGCGCTATGCCGCGCCGATGGACTGCGCTTGACGAACGTAACGCGCCAAACACGCATTGCCAACGCCGCTCCTAATCCGGCTATGAGCGAGATTGCCATTACGTATTCTGCACGCGAGCAGGGCGTTATTACCCTATCGTTGGTGAATGCTCAGGGGCAGAGCATCAAACGCTTGGTGAATGCTGTGCATCAGCCGGGCATCTACTCGCTTCGGGTCGATGTAAGCGATGTGCCAAGCGGCGTGTACACTCTGCTGCTGCAAACACCAAGCGAGCAGCAGAGCGAGCGCATTGTCGTTGTGCGGTAGTCGTGCGGTAATTGTGCGATAAACGATGTGGCGCGGCATCTGATACAGTGGGTGGTGTAACGCGTATAACGTATAACGTATAAGTGGTATAGCACAAAAAGCCAATTCCCACGCCGATTCTCACGGAACTTGGTATGATTTTTGGTAATGTGCTTTGATGACCTTGTAGGCTTGCACAAGCATACGAGTTTTGCTATTTTTCGATACTGGTTCAGAGGATTTCACGAAAAGTCATGCAGAAGGTTCTTGGGAACATCCTTCGGTCAATCTACCACTCTGCGAAACGTTTAACCACACCATCTATGAAGCGCATCGTTGTTCACACCGCTCGCAGTGCTGTTTTGTTGGCGTTTGTTGTCGTTGGCATGGCTCACACCGCACTGCTTCATGCCCAAAATTACATGTTTACTGCTCCGGGCGGTGGCGTAACGTGGGAAGCTGTTGCATGGACGGGTACGCCACACGCTTATCCGGGTGCTATGGTTGCTGGTGATGCTGCAACTATCAACGCTGGCGGCGCAACGACTTCTATCAACATCAGCACTGCACTGCAGACGCTTGGCAGACTGGTTGTCAATGGAACAGGTCAAGTTACCCTCACGGGAATAGGTGCGCTGCGTATTTCTGGTGTGTTGAGCGTTACAGGGGCGGCAAGTCTGGTGTTGAGCAGTGGGGTGAATTTGCAAGTGGATGGTGGTGTGTTTGTCAATGCTGGAACACGATTAGCTGTGAACGCTGGCGGTGTGCTGACATCGCTTTCAGCCATGAATCTGGATGCTGTCACGGCTGTTGGTGCTGGAAGCAGCATTATTGCTAATGGTGCCGTGACTGTAGCAAATCCCGCTTCGTTGCAAGTGGCTGGAGCAATGAGTATAAACAATGGCATCAGCCTTGCGGCAGGAACACAGTTGCAATGCACTGGGGCTGGCACGACGAGTTTCCGTGCTGGTGCATATACGGGACCCGGAACGCTGGCAGGTGCTGGGGTATTTGCTTTCCACTCCACCTTCAACGGCGCGGCGATAGCTGGCACGATGTTCAACGCAAGTCAGTGCGCCGGAACGCTGCAAAGCGTCAATGGAACACTCTCGCTCACTAACCCGCTTACTGTTACAGCAGCAGGGCGCGTGAACCTTTCTACGGGCAACCTGAGCGTGGCTTCGCCCGGCACGCTTACGCTGAATAACAACGGCACGGCATCACTGACCGGAACAGGAAGATTGTCGTGTGCGGGCGCAGCGGCTTCGATTATTCTGGGAACAAATTTCAACAATGGTGTGCTTCCTGCGGCAAATTTTGCCTCGCCGTTTAACGCTGGTACGATAGTACACAATTCTCCTATGCCGAATAATTTAACGCTCACGGGCGCGCTTGCTGTTGCTGCGCCCGGAGTGTTGAGCATTGCCGCAACGGGCAACTTGGTACTGGACGGCACTACCACTGCCCCTGCAAGCCTCCGTTTTTCGGGCGCACCCACAACATTCGTGCGCGTGGGAACAGGACAGCTTGTTTCCAATCCGCTCACTACGCTGTCATTTGGTATGGGTTTCAACGCGCTCAATACGGACGCACTCTTCGCGCCAGTTGCGGGTATTATGGAAATCAATTCCGGCGGCACGTTCACGCAAACAGGAACGGTGCCGACCATTGGCGCAACGGGAAGGCTGCGGGTGTTTGATGCCTCTACTATCAATGGCGTGGCAGATGTGAATTACGTTGCAGGCGGCACGTTGGAGTATGTGGGAAGTGCTGGCACAGGCACAGGCGATGAACTGCCCACGCCTACCATGAACGGCAATGTGTGGATTAACCGTGCTGGAACAATTTCTATGCCTTCGGTAACAATTAACGGACGTTTCACGCTTGCAACAGGGGCAAATGTTGGTGTGAATCTTGCGACGAACTCCGCCACCTTGACTCTGAGCGGTCCGATTGACATCTTTAGCGGCGGAGTGTTTCGCGTGGACAACACCAGTGCGCTCGAAATTGCTGGCTCAGGCACGATAACCCCCTCGCCAATGAATCTGCGCTTTGAGCATCCGAACCTTTTTTCCTCACCACAAATAAACGCTCTGCGGATTTCTCGTGCCACCCCGACGGGATTGATTTTTGCCCTTGGTACGCCGTTGGAAGTTACCAATCAATTTTCTATAACCTCTGCCGTTACGCTTCGCACAGGCGCGAACACGTTGCGGTTGAGCGGGACTGGTGCAAACGGTATCACGCCCGGCACGCTCACCGTGGAATCCGGCGGACGCTTGCTGTTGGAAAACACCGTTACGGCGTTTAATGTAACGGGCTCAGTGGATGTGCGCCCCAACGGTACGGTGGAACTGAACGGTAATCCTGCTGTAACAGGTAATGCTTTCAGCTATGCCGATTCTACGGCATTGCTGTTGTATTCTGGCACGGTCAATCGTCCAACCATTTCCAGTGAACTTCCGCTAACGATGAACGGCTCGGTGCGCGTAGCCAACACGGGTGGCGTGCAGTATTCAGCAATCATGGCGAACATCACCATCAACGGCAATTTTACGCTCAACAACAACTGTGCGTTCACCCTGCAAACGGGAAATAATCTGACGTTGAACGGCAGCCTGAGTTTCGGGACGGCATCCAGCCTCAATACGTTGGGTGCGCCCCGACCAAACCTGACGATTGGCGGCACGTCGGCACGAACTCTTACTGGAGAGCCGCGTATTGGCTCACTGAATACATTCACGATGAATCGGCGCGGCGCAAGGTTAGTGCTTGGTGCGCCCTTGATAATTGGCGATTTGGCTAATGGAACAGGACTACTTCGGTTGCAGGACGGCGTGATTCAAACCACACCCGCCAACTTTTTAAGCCTTGCAAACCCCGTTTCCAGCGCGCTTCAAGGCGGCTCGCAGACCGCATACATTGACGGACCTTTTCGCCGCGCGATTTCTGGCTCGTTTGCTTTTACGTTGCAATTTGTATTTCCTGTGGGCGAGGGCTCGGTGTATCTGCCCTTTGCGCTCGAAGGGCTTGCCACAGGCGTAAACACGCTCACAGTCGAGGTAGATGCCAACGCTGTCAATCCAGCAGGTACGCCAAGTGGCGGCATAACGTCGTTAAGCACTACTGAATATTGGGCTGTCCAAGTGCTGACGGGTTCTGTTACGTCCACTGCTGTACGGCTTGGGCGTGCTGCCCCGATTCCTACAACAAGCGTGGTTGCCTACTCCAACGCTGCATTGCCGAACGGAACGTATCTGAATGGTGGCAACATGGGACAAACGATGGCTCCAATGGCATTGGCTTCTGGCAGCAACACAGGCGGCGTGGAAAAGCCTGAGCGCGACGGAAGCGTGGCTATTATTGACGTGGGAACAATTGTGAGCCGTGCAGGGCTGCCGCTTGCGAATTATTGGACAATTGGCAACGTCGCGCCAGCACCGACTATCACCAGTTTTACGCCCAGTACGGGCGGCACCAGCACTGTGGCAACCATTACGGGCTTACATCTGACCAATGTGTTGTCGGTCTCGTTCGGCAACCGTCCAGCCCGAAGTTTTACGGTGTTTCAGCCCACGCGGATTGTTGCTGTGGTGGACAGTCTGACCGTAACCGCGCCGATTACTGTGCGAACAATGGCGGGCGTTACGACATCGAGTGTGCCGTTTGTCTTCGTTACCGCCCCTACGATTTCGAGTTTTACGCCTACCTTTGGCGGCATTGGCAACGTTGTGGTTGTGCGGGGCAGGCATTTTGACCATGTGCGCGAAGTACGCATTGGCGGCGAACTTGTGCGAAACTACCGTGTGGATTCGTTGAACCAAATCACGCTTGTCGTGCCGGCAAACGCTCGAACGGGTGCAATCAGTGTGGGAACGCTTGGCGGCTCTGGCAGCACAACAGCAACCTTCGAGTTCGTGCCGCCGCCTGTTATCACGTCGTTTTCACCGAACATCACGCGCTTTGATGGCTTAGTAACGGTTACGGGCGCGAACTTTTCGCGGGTAACATCGGCATCACTTGGCGGTGTGCCAGTACGCAGTTTCACGATTAACGACAGCAACCGCATTACGCTGCGGGTGGGTGCTGGAGCCACAGGTCCGATTGTCTTGCGCTCGCCGGGCGGTGTTGCGACTTCAGCTTCGATTGTGATGTTTGCCGGCGGCGCAACGATTGCCACTGTTTCGCCCTTGTCAGGCGTGGCAGGAACATCCGTGCAGATAACGGGCAGCAATTTTGTTGGAGTCGAGGAAGTGCTGTTTGGCAGCACCTCAGCAGCATTTACGGTACTGTCCACGACGGCTATTACCGCATTTGTACCGCTTGGTGTAACCGAAGGCACATTTACCGTGCGAACTTCAGGCGGCGACGGCGTTTCGCGGCAAGTATTTCGGGTGCTGCCTTCGACACAAATCACCAGTGTTGCGCCCGCAAGCGGCACAGCAGGCACGGTGATAACGCTTACGGGAACAAATTTTTCTTCGGTAGCAAGCCTGACCATTTCGGGTGTTCCTGTGCAATCCTTTGCAGTGCTTTCCACCACGCAAATACTGGCAGTGGTAGGCGATATTTCCACCACAGGCTCTATCATGCTGTCATCACCGTTTGGCACGACAACTGCTACAACACCGTTCAACAATGTGTTTGTGCAGCCCGTTATTACGGGCATTACGCCCGAAGCCGCTACCGTCGGAACGGCAGTGTTGGTAACTGGAAGGTTTCTGACCGCGCCGCTTCGTGCTACCATTGGCGGCATCAATGCGCCAAACTTTACAGCAATTTCTTCCACACAAGTTTCGATAATTGTGCCGCCGAACGGTACAACGGGAACGGTTTCGCTGGTTACACGCGGCGGTGTGGTAAGCAGCACAAGTATTGTTACAGTGCTGCCCGGAACGTTTATAACGACCTTTGTACCGCCATTTGGTGGCGTGGGAACAGAGGTACGCATTTTGGGTGGTCGGTTTTCGGGAGCGTCGTCGGTAACTTTTGGCGGTGTGCCAGCGCGGTTTGAAGTGCTGTCCGACTCGGTTATTCGTGCCTTTCCGTCCGATGCTACCATTGGTGGTGTTATTGCTGTTACCACGCCAATTGGCGTGGGGGTTTCTCGCTCATCGTTTTCGCTGTTTTCGCCGCTGCAACTCGATTCTGTCGCGCTTGCCGCGCTCTACGTTGCCACTGACGGCGCGCGGTGGAGAAGCCGCACGGGGTGGCTGCGTTCGCGGAATCTTGACGAATGGGTCGGCGTGAGTTTGGAGGACAATCGCGTGGTGGCGGTGCGGCTGCCGAACAACAATCTTGTTGGCACGCTGCCTGATGAGCTGCGCTACCTGACGGCTCTCAGAACGCTGGACGTGAGCGGACACAACCTGACAGGAACGTTACACACGCAAACGTGGCTTGCCAGTTTGACGAATCTGGAAGAACTGCGCTTATCGGCTCGTGCTGATACTGCTGTTACAGGACTGACAGGAACGCTGCCCGATACGCTTGCCGCACTTACGCGGCTTAGGGTGTTAGACGTGAGCAACAACAGCCTTGCGGGAACTGTCCACAACTTGCTGTGTCGCTTGCCAAATTTGGAGGAACTCCGTCTTGCCAACAACGATTTTACGGGGCAAATTCCCGCATGTATTGGCACGCTTTCGCGGCTTGTGCGCTTGGATGTGAGTTTGAATCGTTTTTCGGGTGCTCTTCCGCCAGAACTTGGGAATCTGCGAATGTTGCGCGAGTTCAATGCCAGCAGTAATTTGCTCACAGGAAGCCTGCCTGCCACGTTTGGCACCGCATCAGGCGGAGGAACTAAGGCTCTTGCTGGTCTGCAGGCTACGCCCAATCTTGAGCGTTTGGACGTGAGCAACAACCAACTCTCGGGAGAATTGCCGCCGAACATCGGTACACTAAACTCGCTGACGGAACTGTTCTTGCAGAACAATCAATTCACCAGCCGCAATTTGGCTGCTGTGCTTGGTGGGCTGCGGAACTTGCGCGTGCTGAATCTTGCGGGCAACCGTTTTGGCGGTGGCAGAGATTCGATTCCTGCGGCAATTACCACACTGAGAGCCTTGGAGCAAGTCAATCTTCGCAACAACGGTTTCGTGGGGGCGATTCCTGTGGGTTTTGCTGACATGGAAAACCTGCAAATACTGCTTCTGGACAGCAACGCCCTTGAAGGCGCAGTACCACAGGAGTTTGAAATTTTCCCGCAATTGCGTGTGCTGTCGCTCAATGCCAATCGCCTTACGCGCTTGCCCGTGCTGCGAACAGTGGAAGAACTGTTTGTAGCGAACAACCGTTTGACCTTCGCCGATTTGGAGAACAACATTGCCCGTCGAGTGTTTGTCTATGCCCCACAAGACAGTATTGGCGTGGCGCGGGACACATCAGTGCTGTTCAACACGCGCTTCCAGCTTTCAGTGAACACCGGCGGCAACGATAACCGGTATCAGTGGGTGAGAATCACTACTACGGGTTCGGTGAATGTTGGTCCGAACGACGTAGTGCCGAACTACATTCTTCAAAGCGTTCGTCCAGAAGACGAAGGTGTGTACATCTGCCGCATAACGAACACGCGCGTTCCCAATTTGACGCTGGTGACCCGTCCGCTGCGCTTGCGAGGCTTCACGCCGCCCGCTCCTGTGGGAACAGTACAGTTGGTCTTTCCCCCAGACAATGCTATCAACATTCCCACCACACCTGAGCTTGAGTGGACGCGAGCCGAAGGCGCGACGGAATACGAAGTGCAGGTATCGTTTACGGGGAATTTTACCGTGATAGCAACAACAGCCGTGTTTACCGCTTTAGCAGGTCAGGTAACGGGTTTGCAGGACGACACGCGCTATTTTTGGCGTGTACGCGGGCGTAATGCTGGTGGTGTAACCGAATGGTCAGAATCACGCCGTTTTACGTCTGTGCCTGTTGGTGTAACGCTCGCGCTGTCGAGTTTTGATTTTGGTCGTGTGTTGCTGAATGAACGCCGCACTGGGCGTGTTCGGCTTACCAACGTTACCAATGCAACGGTGGTACTGCGCGATGTGGACATTCAAGATGCCGAACTGAATTTCCGTACAGACCTTGCTGCGCGGGGCACAGAACTGCGCCCGGGACGGAGTTTGGACGTAAGTTTTGAATTTGCACCAAAAACAGTGGGCAGAAAAACGGGCATTGCCCGTGTTGCTTTTTCGATTGGTGGGCGCAACGACAGCGTTCGCTACGACAACTTGATTGCAGGACGCGGCGCGCCGCTCAACGTCCTCACAACGAATTTTGGGGAAGTCCGTGCTGGACGAGCGACCATTACCTCTGCGCTCATCGTGAATTTGGGAACAACCGCCACACGCATCGGTGTTCTGTTGCCGAACACGGCGAACAGCGCATTCTCGCTTGAACCCAGTGCGTTAGACCGCCAGATTTGGCTTGGCGCGGGCGATACTACGTCTGTCATTGTTCGCTGCCAACCACAACCCACGCAACTTGGCGTGTTGCAAGGCAGGACGAGAGTGCTGGCGTTGGACGTAAGCGATACGGCTGAGGCAGACGTGCTTGCGCTTTCTCGCGCACCACGCACGGATGATGTAGTCATGGTGCCTGCGCTTATTCCTTCAAGCGACAGTGCTGCTGCGGGCGAAGAAGTGGCTCTGCGGCTGAGTATTGCTCAAGGCGATACGACGCGCTTGGCACAAGTGCTGCCCCAATTTACCTTCCAAGCTACTGTGCGTTTTAACAATACCGTTCTGCGCTTAGACCCTGAACGCCGCCAAGACAGCCGCGCTCGTCTGAGCCGCGACCCGCGCAACCGCGTGGAAACCGTGCTTGTACCTCCTACGGCATGGCGGCAAGGCACTGCGCTCACGAGCATATTCTGCCGCGCTGTGTCTGGCGAGCTTGATACGACAATCCTTGAAATCGTGGATTTTCGCTGGATTGCAAACCCTAACAATACCAGTGGTGTGGGACGGGTGTTTGTGGAAGTTCCTGCGCGGCGGGTGTTTAGAACTGCGCTGTGCCAAGCCGATGGAAAGCGGCTGACACGAGTGACTGCTCCTACAATGCTGTCAAAAGTTGCGCCAAATCTCCTGACCGACCAAACCATGCTGAAGTATTCGGTGCGGGAAGAGGGTGTAGTGGAGATTGCGCTCTACAATGCTCAGGGCAAAAAAGTACGAACGCTTCTGCGCCACGATAATCACCCACCGGGCGAACACGCGCTCACCATTCGTGCGGACGGCTTGCCAAGCGGTGCGTATTTTGTTGTTCTGCAATCACCGTCGGCAATCGTGAGCGAACGCCTTGAGGTTGTGCGATAATCGTGTGGATACGTAGTCGTATGATAGTTTGGATTATCGCAGTACCACCAGTGGCATCATTACTCGCTCGGAAGGCGTTTGTAGCACGAGAATATAGCTTCCACTAGCAAGCGTGCGGAGTTGCACGTGGTCGGTAAACTCTCCCGCGCTGTGAAAGCGTTGCCAGATTTGCCGCACAAGTGTTCCTTTGGCATCGTAGAGCGCAAGGCTTGTTATGCCTTGTTCGCGTAGTGTGTAGCGCAGTACTGCTTCCTCGCTGGCAGGATTGGGAATAAGTGTGGTGAGTGTCGTTGTGCGTGTGGTGCGCGTAAAGCGGCTTACAGGCAGTCCACTGCTGTCGGTTGTTCGGCAACCATCTACCGAGAACGTCGCAGACCCGCTCACAATGCTCACGTCGGCATCGTCGTTCTCTGGCACTTCTGCCCAGCGAAATTGCAGCAGTTCCACAACCGTTGCACTGGTGCTACCCGACAACACCGTGCAACGGAAACGCGCAAGAACGCTGTCTTTGCCCAACCAGCGCGTGGGCGGCACGGTTACAATGGCAGAATCGTTAGTGCTGTTGCCACGCCATACCACACCCACCTCATTGGGTCTTACCGCCAGCACTTGATTGCTAAACCGCAGCGTTGCGGAAAACACTGGTTCGCCAAGTGCACGGAAAGCGTCGTTAAGCACAACGTTCCGCAGCACAAGCAGGATTTCCACTTCGTCCCCAGCTTGTCCAAACGAACGACTGGCGCGAGCGTGAACGCTCATGGCAACAGGCTGAAACGCTCGTTCGATGGCAACAGCGTTCAAGGGAATGTCCGCGCTGTCTATATCGCTCACCACTCTGAGCAACGCGCCCACGCTGCCGGTGTCGGTGGCACGGCACTGTACAGCGACGGTAAGCGTATCGTTGGGCGCAAGACGTTCGCTGGCAAGGCTTCCTGAGAGCGCAAACATCCCGCGTTTTCCTGGATTGGCTGCTGTGTCGCGCACTTGCACTGCACTCAAGCGCACGGTGCGGTCGCTGCGATTAACCATGCTCACGGTGCGAAGGGTGCGCTGCCCCACAGCCACAGTACCAAAGTTCAATGCGCCAAACGCCAAAGCCCCTGCCCAGCACCTCATAACACCTTGCTGAACAAGAGAAAGTTGCTCGCTGCTTGTGGCAATGCTGTACAGCAAGCGCACACCAGCCGTCTTGGTGCCAAGTGTGCGTGGCGAACACATCACAGGAACACGCGCACTCTCGCCCGCCCGCACGAGAAGCGAGTTCCAGCGTTCTGGGAAACGGAACGTTTGCTCGCTACCAGATTCCACAATCTCCACCGAACGTAGCACCAAATCTGCTTGCGACAAGTTTGTCAAAAGGAGCGTTTGTTGGGCTGTGGTGGCAAGCGTAACGCGCCCGAAGTCCAGTGATTGTGCAGACCAGACCGCTCCAAGTTGCAAGGTGGTGAATGTTCTCAGTTCTGACCACGGCCCGCTGCCGCCTTCGTTCACACCGCGTACCCGCCAGTAGTGGGGGGTGAAATACGGTAGCCCACTTGCTTGGGCTTCGGTAGAATGCACAGTTGCGGTGGTGACGAACGCTGCGGGGTTGGTCATGGAGGCATCGGTAGAAAGTTGCACCTCGTAGCGCGTGGCTTCTGGCACGGCAGTCCATGTTAGCCGCATGTTCGTTACGGGGACGTTTTGTGCTCCAGCAATCGGGCTAAGAAGCGTTGGGCGAACACTTGGCACGGGCGGCACGATAAATCCCACACGCACTGCACGAGACCACAGGGTCAGAGCTTGACCCAACGGGTTCGTAATGCGGCACACATACACGCCTGTATCGGCTTGCGTAAACACGCTTAATCGCAGGTCTGGGCGTGTGGCTTCCGGCACAGCAAATACGCCATTTGTTGAGGCGGTGTTTGTTACTCGAAACCACTGGTACACCCCGCGTAGCCCGCCAAATCCACCACCCAACGGCAACACAAACTGCCTGCCCAGCACTGCCGCCGTGTCTCGCGCCACGCCAACACTGTCCTGTGGAGCATAGCTAAAGCTGTAGGTGAGCCTGCCTGAACGGTTATTAAAGGTTTGTAAGTTCGGCTCCAGATGCGAAAAATTCAGCGCATTGCCTTCCATCCGCACGGTGCGAAGTGTGGCATTGGTAGCAACGTTCGGCACTGCGGTAAAGCGATTCCATGCTATGCCCAACTCCTGCAAGTACAGCAAGCGGGTCAGTGTTTCTGGTAATGCACCCGCGAAACGGCATGAATCCAGTACAAGTATTTGCAAGCTATCCAGACGAAAGAGCGTGTTCGGCAACTCACCGCTCAGCCCAGTATTGTTCAGCCTGAGCGTTTGCAGCGCACGAAGATTACCCAATTGCTGTGGTAGCACGCCTTCAAGCGCGGTGTGGCTCAGATTCAGGCTGCGGAGTTCGCGTAAATTCCAGAGTTCAAGCGGTATGCGCCCAGAAAGCCGATTACGGCTCACGTCCAACACACGCAACTTGGATAGCGCAGCAGTGTGTGTGACGCGCTCAGATTTGACTGCTTGCGCGAGTGTTCCGCTCCCGCCAGAGGGTACGCCTAACTCTGGCGGAATACCGCCCGAAAGTTGATTCGATGCCACGTTCAGCATTTCTAAATTCGTCAAATTGCCCAATTCTGGCGGAATACTGCCCGAAAAGCGGTTGTTGCTCACATCCAGCACTACAAGGCGCGTTCGTGTTCCCAAACAGCGTGGAATCTCGCCCGTAAGCGCATTGCCCCGCAGCGAAAGCTCTTCGACGTTCGGCAATGCACACAAACTTTGAGGCAGCGCACCCGAAAGCCTGTTGCTGTCGGCACGCAGTACGCGCAACTGCACCAGCGAGTCCAATGGGAACAGTGCGGTAAATTGATTGCGGCTGAGGTCTAACACTTCTAAACGCCTGAGCGTGGCAAAACTGGACGATAACGCGCCCGCAAGCCTGTTTCCTGACAGATTCAGCACCCGCAGCATTGCCAAATTGCTCAGTTCGGTGGGCAGTGAATCAGCCACAAGACCGTTGTTCGGCAATTGCAATGCCGTTACGCGCCCCGTTGCGCTGTCAGTTGTTACGCCGTGCCAACGGCTTATGGGAACAGGTTGAAGCCAGTTTGTGGTGTCGCGCCATGCAGAGCGTGTAGAGCGCGTAGCAGTAGTTGAATGCCTGTCCACCGATGTAGCGCGGTAGAATTGCACCAACACGAGTGAGTCGCGTTGTGCCGGGCTCAGAACGGGCGGTGGTGGCAGCAAATACGTGAAGTCTTGGGAAGCAACGGCAAAATCGGCTAACGTGAACAGCCTAAGCAGACCTGTTGTAGCAGTTGTTGGGACAACTGCTTGAACTTGCGTGGTGGAAATGACGTTGATACGGCTTGCAGAGCCTTCTCCAAACAACACCGCCCGCACGTAGGCGAAATTCGTTCCTGTTATTGTTACCACCGTTCCTGCCGTAGCTGCTTGGGGTGAAAAACTCGTAATCGTGGGAGGTCTGAGGTATTCTACGGCAACCGAATGGGCTGCACCAGAAGCGTTCGTAACCACCACAAAACCATTACCCGATGATGTGCTGGGAATCACCAGTAATTCGTTCGCCGAACGCACCGTAAAGCGCGCAACTGCTACGCCGCCAATGCTCACGCTTGTTACGGTTTCAAAATTCGCACCCGTAATCACAAGTTGCGTTCCAGCGGTAATGACCACAGCACTGATGGTGCTTATCACGGGAGGTGGCGTGACAACAAAAGGCTGTACTGCATTTGCCACAAACCCGTTGGCAAGCGTGATAGCGGGCGGTGCGGTGGTTGCGCCCTGTGGAACGCGCGTCAGCACTTGTGTTGAGGAAATCACCGTAAGGTCATTCGTGCTTTGCGCTCCAAATCTCACCAGTGTTGCCGTAGTGAGGTTTGTGCCGTTTATCAGCACTGCTGTTCCTGTTGTTCCAGCTTTCGGCGTAAAGTCAAGAATTCCCGCCACATTTTGCACCTGCAACACACTCACCGACGCGCTTGTTCCTGCGGGATTGCCGACCAACACTCTTCCGGTTAAGCCCTGTCCAACTATCAAGCGCAATTCAGTGGGCGACACGACAGTGAACGACTGCACTGGCACACCGCCAATAGTGGCAAACGTTACACCCGTAAAATTCTGCCCTTGTACCGTAACCAGTGTTCCGGGCGAAGCCGTTACAGGCGCAAATGACGTAATCACTGGTGGCACGATGTACGTGAAATTCGTTGTGGATGTGGTTGAACCCGTTGGCGTGGACAACACAATCGGTCCGCTTAGCCCTACACCGCCCGACGACGGCACTACAAGACGCAGTACGCCAAACGACACCGACTGAATTTGTGCGGCAAGCCCAGCGATGGTTGCTGTGGTAATAATGGGAACACCGTTAAAGGTAAAGTTCGCGCCCGTGACAAAGATTTCTTGTCCTGCAAGCCCTGACGGCGGAAAGGCAGTAATCTGTGGCACAGGAAACACACCCACGCCTGACCAGCCTATGCGCATGGTGTCTAAGCGGTTGATAAGCGTACTGTGGCGGATACTCGCCGTTGTGCTTCCCAGCACGTTCGGCGCAAAACGGGCGACAACGGTGGTGTCTATCACTCCATTGTTCGGCAACAGTGTCAGCGAAGAAGAACCCGCCATGCCCATTTGTAGCGACAACGTGAGCCGCGGCGACACACTTGCCACCGTAACTGGTGCTACAAGATGTGTTCCCCGTAAGCGGTAAGCAAGTTCACGGAAACTACTCACAGGAACGTTGCCAAATGCGAGCGTATCTGGTGTGGCGGTAAGTGTGGGTGCAGGTTGGTTGATAAAGACAGACACAGTGTTGTTGCCAGCGTTTGTTACGGCAGCATCAACGTCGCCATCGCCGTCAAAATCGCCGCACGCCACACCCGCAGGCTGCGACAGTACAGATGTGGAGCCAAGCCCTGAAAACGCGCCGCCTCCGCCGTTGGACAACACCGTCATACGATTGGCAGCTGAAGCAACGCTCACAAGGTCAAGGTCGCCATCGCCGTCCAAATCTATGGGAGGACTTATTGCCTGACCGCCAGCATTGGGCAGCGTTTGCGAGAACACCGAAAAATTGCCCGTGCCGTTGTTGATAAGTGCAATAAGGTTGTTCGCTCCAACGGGCAGCACTACGTCGTTGATGCGCGTTCCCGCCCGAAGCGGCGCAACGTGGCACGACGTAGGCGTTTGCCCCAGAGCATAGGACGAACCGAACTTCGTAAGCAGATTTGTCGCACCCGTGCCGCTTGCCAGCCGAATATTGTTTTTGAACATCAGCACGGAATCTTGCATGAGCAGTATCACATCCGCCGCGCCGTCGCCGTCCATATCGCCTGTGGCAATATCGGTGGGCGCAAGGCTTATGGAGTCGCCGAAGGTGCGTTGCAGAGGCAGAGGAAATGCACCAGTGCCATTGTTCAGCAATACGGTAAACGAACGCGAAGTGATGGTGGAAGCAATCAAATCTATCGCGCCGTCGCCGTTCATGTCCTGTGCTGCAAGCCCGGACACACCGCCCATAGCTGCTACATTCACCACAGCGGGCGTAGCAAACGGCGTAGCTGTGCCGGTGTTCAGCCACAGCGTGATGCTTGCGGCTACGCTGTCCGAGAGTGCTAAATCCAGCCGCCCATCGTTGTTCAGGTCTGCCGCCAGCAATCGGTGCGGTATGCCAGCAACAGTCAAAAAAGGCTGTGCGGTAAAAATGCCTTTGCCGTTGTTCAGCAACACGCTCACGCCGCGTTGTGTGGTCATGGAGCCGCGATTGGCAATGGCAAGGTCTATATCGCCATCACCGTCGAAGTCCCCCGAAACCGCCGCACGAGGAACGCCGCCGCCTGTGGCATAGTCATTCGAGCGGAACAGCGTAGCGGGTGCAGTGCCGCTGCGGGCATAAAAACTATACGTGGTGGCTTGTTCGATGCTCACCAAATCTGTGCTTTGGGCGTTGGTCACGCTCACAAACACTCGTTCGCCCGGAAAAAGCGGTCGGGCAAAGGTTTGCTGGCTTACCGCACCATTCTGCGCTGTGACCGCACTCCCCGATGGATACACAGGCTCAGTGGGCGCAGAACGCAAACCGCTCATACTGCCCCACATGCGCACGCCCGCCGAAGCCGTTGCCGTCGTCATATTCAGCGAAAACGTTTGTGTTGGTTGGACGCTGGTGGCAACGTTTGTCGCAAGATTTTGCGGTTCAAGTGCCGTCAAAACGGGGCGCGGAGCGTTCCGCAAGAGATACACTTTTCCGGTGGAATGCCCTGCAACGGCAATATCCAAATCGCCGTCACCATCACCGTCGGCTAATACCACTTGATTGACTGCGGGAAGGTTCATGGTTTGTGTTCGTTGAAAAAACGGCGCAACGCCAGTATTTCGCAGCACTGTCACGCTATTGCGAGACGGAGAAGCCACCACCACGTCTATTCTGCCGTCGCCATTCACATCGCCCACGGCTATGCTTGTTCCAAACGGGCTACCAAAGTTACCACCCACAGTTCCCGGTCCGCTATATGTGCCAGAACCGTTGTTGAGCCAATACTCCAGCAGACCATCCGACACTGCCACAAGGTCAAGGTCGTTGTCGCCGTCAATGTCTGCCAGACGGAAGGCAGGGCTTGCTCCTGCGGAGTTGAATGGTGTGCCAAAGACGCTAAAACTCCCTGTACCAGTATTGCTTCGCTGTTGAAACGTCGAGCCGTGCAGCGTTATCAGGTCTATTGTGCCGTTGTTGTTGAAATCTCCTTCTTGCAGGAAAAAGTTTGCTCCGGGTGTCGTTGAAGAAAGATTATTCGTTAGCAATCCAGTGCCACGATTGCGTAAGGAAAGTATGTCCGCACCATCAGCACAGATGACATCCAGCGCACCGTTGCCATCGGCATCGAAAACAATTGGTCGGCGAGGGTTTGTTGCTGGTGTTGTCGTTGCAAGAACAAGCGTAGAGCCGTTGTTGAGATAGGTGCGGATTTCACCGCCTGCTGCATCGGTAACGACGACATCGGTATCACCATCGCCGTCCATATCGCCCAATGCCGCGCCCGTCGCACTTGCTCCCAGTGTGGCAATAACGGTGGGAGAAAAGCCTGTGCCGTTGTTCATCAACGCTGAGAAGATAGGCACAGAGCCTGAAAAACCTTGAATGGGCAAATCCATACGCCCGTCGTTGTTCAGGTCGGCGGCAAACAGGGAAAACGGTGTTCCGGGTGTTTGCACATCGTATTCCGCCACTGGCGCAAACACGCCAGGTCCCGCGCCCGAAGCCGTTACCAACGCGCCCACTGAACCCTGTATCATTACTACGCCCGCAGGTGTTTCCACGCCTTGTCCAGCACTCCAGCCAACACTTTGCGACGAGCCGATGCTCACATAGACCTGCTCATTGGGGAAAAACTGCCCTGCTGCCAGCGTGTGCGTAACCGTTCCGCCAGCAACCGAGCCTGTTATCTGCTTGCGCCCAGACTGCATCCCGTACACGCGAATACCGCCTGCACTCACGGTTGCAGCGGTAACGGGCAGCGAAAAGTTCAGCCTGAAATTCTGTGTGGGTGCAATGTTGCGCGTGTTTTGCGGCGGCACGGGTGCCGGTACGCTCAGAATTTGCAACGGCGCAGCAGCAGTAGCAAAGGCAAAAAACGGTCCTACGGGCTCAGTCAGCAAGGATGTGCAGGCAAAACCATTGGCAACAGTGCCGTCAACCTGTTGGTTAGCAAATGTGCGCCCTATGCCACCGTACACGCCTGTTTGCGTTGAGGCGGCAGCCAGTATGTCCGATGCTGGAACTGCCGCCAGTGGGTCAACTTTTCGCACAGCCAGCGCATATGCTGCCAATGTGCCAGAAATTGTTTGCACACGCCATCGGTCTGTGCCAGCAAGACTCGATAATTCTGCTGCAACAGTTCCGCCGCCCGTATTCGTGGCTTGGACTTCAACGAAGGCTTGACCACTGCTCACGTTTTGGGCACGAAGAGAGACAAAACGTCGTGGATTTGCCACTGTTGTGCCAACAGGAAAGACATAGGACTGCATTGTGTTGGTAACGACGGCACGCCGCACCGCACCCGTTATGACCCCATTGGGTACTGCTGGCTGCACAGCACTAACGGCAGTGTTATTGATGGTGATAGTGTTGGCGGTGTTGTTGATGGTGCCGCCGTTATTGAGGTTTAGCGTGCCGCCTGCGCTGATTTCCAACGGGGAGAGCAGGGTGAGTGCTTGGGGTCGCTCCAAGCCAAAAACCGAAAATGTGCGTTTCGCAGCGTCTATGGCGAGTCCGGGCGCGTTCGTGATAGCACTAACACCTGTCAGCCTGAACGTACCACCGTTGGAGGCCACAGCACCGCCACTGGCTATCAGTGGCGAAGCAATTGTTAGGCTGCTTGCGCCAATATCCAGCGTTGTTCCAGCGTCTAAGGTCAGTCCCATTGTCCCCAGCATTGATGACGAAGTAATGCCCAAGCGTACACGAGTTCCGCTGCCAACAAGCTGAATCGCTGGCGGTGCCGAGGCTTGCCATTCGCGTCCAGTAGTCACAGAGCCTGAGTAGCGCAGCACGCTGTTGACGGGATTAAAGTTCACTGTGCCTGTACCTGAAAGCCCAGCCGTTCCTGCCATTTCCAACGTTGCAGCAGAAGGAACAATGACACTCCCGCCCGCATTGACCGTACCTGTACCAGTGATAGTAAGCCATCCCGCGCTAATAGCAAGTTCTATGCCACTGCCGGCACGAACATCCAGCAGCCTCACGCGGAGTTGATTCGTGTTCACATTGACGGTTGCTCCGCCATCCACTACCAGCCGACCTGCAATGGTAAGCGAGGTGTTAACCCCAGGTGTGCCTGCATTGACAAGAAAGGTATCATCAGGGTTCAAAAAATTGGGCGGAGTGGGTGTCCAACTGGTAGTGTTTTCTATCGGACCGGCGTTGTAGGTGTAGGTTGTTTGTGCCCATGCCGTTGGTGCGAGCAAGGCAATGCAGCAGAGCAGACACAGCATCATCAGGCGGTACACGGGCGGTGTACATGGAGCGTTGCGATGAGCATTGTGATAAAGCAGGTTGGGCATCATGGCGTTGTGCTAAGTAAAGCATTGGACATACAAAATGTACTCAGAATGTACGTATTTCGCCACGGTATTCTTTTGATGTGTTTGCAGCACAAAAACGCTTCGTAAAATACGCAAGATTACTCTATTTCCCCAAGTTAAGAAATAACAATTTATTCTGACCAAAAGTCATATCTCTGCTGCATCAAAATCGTTGTAAGTGGTCATAAAATCTCGTATTTTGAGGCGTGGGGGCCTGGCAAAGTACAGAAAAAGTTACGCAAAATCAGGCGCAGCAGTGCTCAGCAGACGCATCTTACAGACACATTCTACCAGAGAGAGAGAGACACACACACTCGCCAACGCTATCAGGAGAATCGCACCATGCGTTTATCACACCGCGTATCATACCACATATCAAGCCGCGCAATAAATCAGGTACAGCAATTGCTTTGCTCTTGGCATTGCAGGCTCGTGATAGCCTGTGCTGCTTTCTTGCTCTTGATGTTGCCGCTCAAAGCTCAGTATACCTACGTAAGCGGCGACCCCGCAGTGTTAGGAAACTGGAGCGGCGGGCCGGCGAATTTTAATACGGGAACATTTACGATTACTACGATAACCGCTAATGCCAGTTCGTGGACGCTTGGCGCAGGGGCGACGTTAGTGATTGACCCGGCTGCTGTGTTGAACGTTGCCGGTGGGGCAAATCTTGTCATCAATGGTGCGCTCAACATTATGCCCGGCGGTGGCAATGCTCTGGTGCTTGGTGCAGGAGCAAGCATTACGCTCGGCGGTACGGTAACATCGGCTGGCGGGCGTATCAAGGCTGATAATCTCAATACGGTCACCATTACAGGTGCAAGTATTGACGCAAACCACTTTACCAGTAATTGGATTTTCAGGCTTGTGATTAACAATGCTGGCGGCGTAACGTTGAGCAATTCACCACTGACCGTAGGCAACGGCGGGATGAATATTGCAGGAACGGGAAATATGAATCTGGGAACAGGCAATACCCTCATCATCTCTGACAATGGTACTGGTGCGCCTGCGCTGACTTCTACTGGGGGGGGCAGAGTGAATTTTGCCTGCTGCGGCAACAGACTACGGGTTGAAGACGGTCAGCTTGACGGCAATACTCTTGACCCGACTGGTCTTGGGGGAAATCACTTAGACATAGCAGCGAACGTTACACTGACAAACTACGCTCGCGTTGCATTCTTAAATATTCTCTCTGGCTCGTTGGCACTTGGTAATCCTTCAACGCTTTCGCTTGGGGTTAATCAAACGCTTACAGGAACGCTGAATGTGAACACTGGCGGCGTTTTGCAATTAGAACCCAACCGCGTACTCACCAACAGCGGCACGCTCAACGTGAACGCTGGCGGCACGTTAGAACTGCAAGGCGCGGCAGCCATGACGGTTGGGGATGTGATAATGAACCCCGTTAGCTATACTGCTCCCACCGCCACGCTGCGCTACACGGGCAACATTGGTGCCTATACCCCCAACAATCTTGTTCTGCCCAATCCCGTGATGCCCGGTTCGCTGGATTTGCAGCATCCAATAGGTAGCACTTTGGCTATTCCGACTGCACAGAGCATTACGGGAACGTTTAATTTTGCCAATGGATACGTGAGCTCTTCAGTGCCGCTCACGCTCGGCGGAGCGGTGAATTTTGGGGCGGGGCAGTTTTCCGCGCCGTTTTCAAATTTAGTGGTCAATGGTGCGGGAGCAATAACAGGGGCAATGCTGTTTTCCACGCCCACGTTTTCCATGAGTGCGCTCACGATGAACCGCGCGGCGCAAACGCTCACTATTGGTGCAAACAGCCTTGCGCTCACTGCGGCACTCAGCATTAACGCTGGCACGGTGGCACTGACGGGTGGTCAAGCCCTGACGCTCAACGCGGCTTCGGTGGTCAATGGTACGCTTTCTGTGCCGGCAGCAGGAACACTCGTGATAAACGGTGCTTCGACCGTAAGCGGTGCTGGTACGGTGAATTATGTGGCTGCAACGTCTGCACTGCGCTACATCGGTGCTTCAGGTACTGCTGGCAACGAACTGCCCGCAGTGATGAATGGTCAAACAATTGTGGAGCGCACGAACCCGTTTAACAACGTCCTGCTCTATGGCAGCCGAACCTTCAATGGCTCGGTGAGCGTGAACACGGGCTATCTGGAGCCTTCGCCAACGCCGCCCGTTACTACCATCACGCTTGCCAATGCTACGAACACTATCGGCGCAAGTGGGCGGCTGAGAGCATCAACACTTACCTCACCAACATGTACGCCGAACACTATCAACCTGACGGGCAATCTCACAGTAAATGCTGGGGGCATGGTGGAAATTCTGAGTCAAGGAAATTGGACGGGCAACAGCCCAAATTACCTGCCCGGTGGCGCATTAACATATGCCGTTACAGGGTTTCCTTGTCCTGTTGCCAAAACGACTGGCACGGAGTTCCCGAACACGATGAACGGCAACGTATCCGTGGTCAATGGTGCGAGTGTAACGCTTGGTGCGAACAAAGTCTTGAACGGTACGCTGACGATTACGAACCCCACAACGCTGAACACTGGGGCGTTTGCGCTCACCTATGCAAACACGCTCACGCCCGCAGAGGTGAACCCGAGCAGTGTGCTGAATGTTTCAGCAAATGGGCGCGTTGTGCTTCCAGATATGACCACGCTGAACAACAACGGCAGCGTGAATGTTGCACCCGCAGGAACGCTGGAAATACAGGGCAACGGCTTTGTAGCTACCAATGCCGTCGTGTATGACCCCGCAGGCTCACGGGGAACACTGCTGTACACGGGTAATCTGAACAGCACCACGCCGATAACGATATTCCCCAACACCATGACCGGCAATGTGGTGGTGAACAAAACGGGCGGAACGGCACAGATGACTGCCTCGAAAACTGTGCAGGGCTTGTTTTCGATGCAAAACGGCGTGTTCAACCTTGGCACAACCGCACTGAATCTTACGCTTTCTGGCTCTTACGCCCGCACGGCTGGCGTGTTTCGCTCCACCACACAAAATCCGAGCCTGACGGTCAATTGTGACGCGAGCGCGGGACTGTTCTTTGAAGCCGTGCCCAACAACCGCTTGAACACCCTCACAGGCGGCGCAACAACGGTACGCATGGGGTCAAATGTGGTGGTGAACAACGTGCAAGTGCCGACGGGAACGCTGGATGTGTTCACGACTACAATGAATGTTACTGGCCCGACGGCAAGTTCCATCAGCGCAATTGGCGCAACGCTGAACGTGCCGAACATGGGGCGTTTGGTGTTGCAAAATGGCGTAATGTTCACCAATGCTGGTTCACTGACCGTTGGCGGCGGTGGTACACTCGACATGGAAAACAACCCGACGCTCATGGGTGCGCCAGTAAACTACGCCGCTCCAAACAGCGTGTTGATGTACTCAGGCACCATGCCTAAAACCGCTACGTCAGAACTTCACGCAGGTTTCGGTGCTTCCATTGTCGTCAATAACACCGGTAACGTAACGGCACCAAATTTCACGGTTGCTCTGCCAGCGACGGGAAGTTTCACGTTGCAGAACGGTCGCTGGCTCTTGTCCACGCCGGCAGCATTACTTCAACTTGGCTCGGCGGCACTCAACGGTGGCTCGGCTGCGTCATATGTTCAAACAGCAGGCGAAAATAACGTCGTTACTCGCACACTCAGTGCCGGCCCTGGAACGCACGTGTTTCCGATTGGCACGGCGACGGGCTACCGACCACTGACAGTCATAGACCCCACAGGCACAGCAAATGTGTCAGCAAGCGTGGTCAATGGTGCGCCATCAGGCGGCGTGGATGGCACAGGTATTGTGGGTGCGGCAACGGCAGGCGAATATTGGTGTGTGTTTGCTGCTTCAGCGTGTACGGGGCGTGTACAGCTCGGCAAGGCTGGTGCAGTCAGCACTCAAAGCCGCATTGGGCTGAACGGTTCTGGCGCAGCAATGGGTGCGGGCGTGTACAATCAAGTGATTTCCACACCAAACCCACCCAACGATATTACCACAGACGTAACGGTGAATTTGGGCGCAGGACCGAACTATCAACGGATGATTTTGGCTGGTAATCAAGCAATTACCGCTCTTACACCACTGTTTGCTCCTGCGGGGACGGGCATCAGTCTGACGCTAACAGGGGATAATTTCCCGCCTTCGCCCACCGTAACGTTTGCTGGTACGCCAGTGACGGTAACGTTTTCAAGTCCCACCACTATCACGGTCACGATTCCTGCGGGCTTGATGACCGTTGGCTCAAAACTTATCGAAGTCAATGCTCTGCCGCAACTGCAAGCCACGTTTAATGTTGTACCGAACACGCCGGGTACGGTTACCGTTACGCTTGAACCTGAAGCCGACACCCAACTTGCTTCAGATTTTCCCTCAACCAACTATGGCTCGATGACAACTATGCGTGTGCAGCCATCGTCGTTCCCGCCGTTACGAGACATCCTGTTACGATTTCCTCTGTCCAGTATTCCACCCGGCTCGGCTATCAACAACAGTGTGTTTCGCATCACCTCTCGAACAGGCTTTGCATGGGGCGGCGACGGAACTCAGTATCTTTCGCTTGTTGCTAATGATGTGTGGGCAGAAAACACTATTACGTGGAACGACCAAGCGACCGTTCCCGGCTCGACGGCGTTGGGTTCGTGGTGGACGTGGTACGGCTTTCCAGCATTTGGAATGATTGATGACAGAACCTTCGAGGTTGGCGTAACGTCGCAAACTGCCGCCGAGTATGCAGGCAATCAATTGTTTTCTATGCGCGTGAACTCGTCAGGCTACGGCGTGGAGTACTACACCAAAGAGCATGGCGTTGCGGCACAACGCCCACAGCTTGTCGTTACCTACACGCCGCCGCCGCCTGTGTTGGCAACGCTTGTACCAGCTTCAATGCCGCTTGGTGCAGTGGGTTTTCCGCTTACGCTTAATGGCAATTTTCTCACGCCCGTTTCCACACTGACCTTCAACGGCACGGATGTTGTACCCCAGATTGTCAGTGCGGCTTCGGGGCAAATCATTGTCAATGTGCCTGCAAGTCTGTTGGTTGCTCCTGTTGGGCTCAAAAATGTCACCATTACCACTGCTGGCGGGGCTGCAGCCTTGAATTTTACTCTTCTGGAAGGTGTGTACTATCTTCGTGCCGGTCAGACCGATATTGCTACCGTCTCCAACTGGAACTCCGACCCCAGTGCCGCACCAACAGGTGTGCAGCCAAACAGCATTACGCCCATGCCCGCGCCGTCGCGGTTTGTCATTGCAGGCGGCGGGGCTGTGGGAACAACGATTGCTACGATGTCGGCAAATCTGACTATTCCCAACACCGTCATACTGGACGTGATGGCGAACTCTGCGCTCAGAATAGCCACACCGCAAAGCCTGACCAACAACGGTACGCTTCAAATACGCAGTGCCGCCACGCTGGAGTTGAACAACGACGGCGCGGTGATAGGCTCAAATCTTACCCAATACGAAACCATGCCCACACGAGGGAATTTGCGCTACACAGGCAATAGTGCCCGTCAGGCAACAACGCAAGAGTTCCCCGGCACACTCGCGGCAAATTTTATCTTCGACCGCACAGGCGGCACGTTCACCTTTGGTGGCGGCAAAGTTGTACAGGGCAATATGACGATGACGGGCGGAACGGCAGATGTGCTTGGCATTGAAACCTTCCGCGTGGACGGCACCGCGCTTCTGAGCGGTGGTGTGCTGAATCACAACAGTTCTGGGAATCTCGTCTTTGCAGGTGCAACGACCATTGCGGGTGCAACGGTGAACTTGCTCAACGCTGGTAATGCCATTTTTAGCGCAGCCACGACCGTTACAAGCGGCGTGATTACAAGCGCGGGCGGCACGGGCGGCATCCAAGCCGACAACACGTTCGACTTGCAAGGCGGTACGCTGGCTCTGGGTTCGTCGGCGTTTGGGTTTGTGGCGAACGGCGCGTTTTTGATGTCCAACGGCATTGTGGATGTGGGTGTAAGCACGATGAACCTGAACGGCAGCATCAATTTTGGCGCGGCAGCAGCCACAGGTGTTGTGAACTCTGTGCCGAACAATGGCGTTATTTCCATCAACCCTTCAGCAAATGGCGTAACGGGATTCCTCAAGCCAAACACCTCCACAGTGCTGGGAGGACTGCGGATGAATCGTGCCTCGGCGACACTCACGCTGGGCGGAACGGGATTGGCAACACAAGCACTGTCGCTGAACGCGGGATTTATCAACACCAGCACAGCAAGCACGCTGTCGGTGCTTTCGCCGACTGGCTTGGTGGGAGGCTCGCCAACAGCGTTCGTCAGTGGACCGCTTGACCGTGTTGTGCCGTCGGGCGTGGCAACGACGACGTTTCCCGTGGGCAACTTTGGTACGTATTTGCCGCTGTCGTTGCTCAATGTAACGGGTGCAAGCGTGGTGGCACGTGCAGAGGCGTTTGCGGCAAACTCCAATGGCAGTCTGGGCGTGGGGATTACCGATTTAAGCACCACTGAATACTGGCAAACAACACTGCTTTCTGGCACGTTTACCGCAGGATTGTTCAGTTTGCAGCGACCGTTAGCACTGATTCCGCAAAATGTGGTGGCACGTTCGGCGGGTTCGATGGGCATGGCAAATGGTGAATACACGACCGCAGGCGCGTTTTCTATCACGGGTAATGTGATAACAAGTCGTCAGATGAATACTTTTCCCAACTTTTTAGCTATCGCCGGACCACCGGCGGTGAACTTTTACTACATCTCGGGTGCGCCTGAAAACCCTGCTAACTGGCGTTCTACGCCCTCTGGCGGTGCGCCAGCAGCCGATTTTGCCACACCCGGCAATCGGTTTATTGTGCTAAACGGGCGTGTGGCGGTGTTGGATGCACCGCTCACGCTGTCGGCGGGCGTAACGCTGCAAGTAGATGCTGGCGGCACGTTTACCATTCGTCCCACGCACACGCTAACGAATAACAGCGCAGTGGACATTCGCGGGCTATTGCGGATTGAGGGCGATGGTGCTGTAACGGGCAACCCCGTTGTGTACGCGCCTTCTGGTGCGGCGTTGGAGTATGCAGGAGCAGCAGGAAAAATCATCAACGATGCAGAATTTCCCACATCAATGCTGGCTTCTGTGGTGGTGAGTAATACCGCTTCAGTGCGCTTAAACAACGACAAAACCGTTTTCGGCAGTTTCACCCAAACCGCAGGCATAATGAATATGGGCGGCAACAGCATCACATTATCAGGCGCGGTGAATGTTGCCGGCGGTCAATGGGTAGGCGGCGCAACGTCGAACCTCTCCATTGCTGGCACGGGAGCAATTACGGGCACACTGCGCGGCACAGGTGCTGGGCAAGGCGCGTTACTCTTGCGAAATCTGTTAATGAGCCGACGGAACACGACGCTTTTGATAGGCTCACCGACAACGGTAACGAACACGCTCACGCTCCTCAACGGCATTGTTAGTGTTTCCACTGCCAGTCTTACGCTTACTACACCGAGCGCAACGGCAATCTCCGGCGGCAACGCCAATTCTTACGTTGTCGGCCCGCTTTACCTGACGCTTCCCCTGATGCTCAACGCGGACAATGTGGAACTCTTCCGCTTACCGATTGGCACAACGCTGCGCTACCAGCCTGCGGCGTTGCTGTCGCCTGTTACTGGCATATCGCCTGTGGTCGTGGAAGCACAAGCATATCACGATTCTACGGGTCGTCCGGGAACAGGTGTGCTGTTTTTGCCACGCAACGACTATCTGCGGCTTCGCACACAAACGGCGGGTACACACAACATCACCGTGCAGGTACAGATAATTCGCCCAACGATGACCGCGCTAAACGTGTTAGTCAGCACCACAGCAGTTACAGAAGCCTTTAACGCTGTGCCGTCTGCCGTTACGGGCGATGTGCTGCAAAGCACCAACCGCCTTCGTATAGACAGTGCCAATCAGTACTTCATGGCAGGAAGTTTGGGTGTGCCGCCCGTTATTGCAGAGTTTTCGCCAACAATAGCTGGTGCTGGAACACAAGTAACGATTTTGGGCATCAACTTCAACGGCACAACGGGCGTACTGTTCGGAGGCGTTCAGTCTCCATCGTTTACAGTGGTGTCAAACACCGAGATTCGGGCTATTGTGCCGCCAAATGCTACAAGCGGAACTCTCACCGTTACGTCGCTGTCGGGCGGTGGCGAGGCGAGTGTTCCGTTTACACGGATTTTTCCGCCTCTTATCACCAGTTTTTCGCCCACAAGCGGCGCGGAAGGAACGCTGCTCACGGTGACGGGTGCGAATTTCTCCAATGTGCTGAGCGTGCGCGTGGGCGGAGTAGCCGTGAACAATTTTACGGTGAACAGCCCAGAGCGCATTACCGCTCGCGTGGGCAATGGCGCAACGGGTTCGGTGAGCGTTTCCACGCTTGGTGGTAGCACGAGCTCTACGCAGCAGTTTGTGTTCCTACGCATACCGCGTATTGTCAGCATTTCGCCCACCTCTGGCACAATTGGTGGCGAGGTCATACTGAGCGGTGCCAATTTTTTGGGTGCAACTACCGTGCAGTTTGGCGGCATTACGGCTGCTACCTTCCGTGTACTGTCCGACAGCGTGATAGTAGCGGAAATTCCTGAATATGCAAGCACACCAATTCAAGTGTTCAACCCGCTTGGCAGCACGACTGGCTCGCAGGTGTTTCGCTACATCGTGCCGCCAATTGTGCCGTTGCTCACAGGCGTAACGTACATCACCACTGCAACAGTGAACAGCACGGGCGGCATTGTGTTCACCACGCCACCGAATTTCAACCCGTTTCTTGCTACAACGGGTGTGGTAGAGGTTCGAGGGCAAAATTTGTTTGGCGTAACAAACGTGTTTTTGGGCAGTTCAACGGCGGCAACGTTTACCGTCAGCACCGATGGAACGCTGCTGTATGCAGTGTTTTCTACAAGTGCAAGCGGTCAGGTGATAGTTCGCACCTCGACTATCGGCACGGCTACGTCGGGCTTTACGTTCAGCTTTATGCGCTCCACTCGTGCAACGGTGTTGCCCGAAATTGTGGATTTTACACCTACTATGGGCGGTGCGCTCACGCAGGTCATTATTCGCGGCAGGAACTTTGCCAATGCTTCCAGCGTGAGTTTTGGCGGCATCCCCGCACTGACGTACATTGTGCGTTCGGACAGCGAAATTTTCGCTGTTGTGAGTGCTCGCGGAGCTTCGGGGCGGATTGAAATCAGCGCGGGCGACGGCAGGGCGCGGTCGCGGACGGAATTTATCTTCACTACCGCCACGCAAACCATGCAAGCTATGAATGCGCCTGTCATTACCGCTGTCTCGCCCACCATAGGCACAACGGGGACGCTGCTGGTGATTGTTGGCGAAAACTTCTCTGCGGTACGTTCGGTGAGCATTGGTGGCGTGGCGGTACGCGATTTTACGAGGGTTTCGGCACGGGAAATTACCGCTGTGGCTGGCAATGGCAACACTGGGCGTGTGCTGGTGCGCTTTACCGACGGCACGGAGGCACAATCACAGGAACTCTTTACGTTTGGCACACCGCTTGACGGCAATCTTTCCAGTGATTCCACCGTGCTGGTGCAATTTTACCTGACCGCAGGCGGCAGAGCATGGCGCAGACGGGGCTTCTGGCTGACCAGTGCGCCCGTGAGTTCTTGGGACGGCGTAACAGTGCAGGCTGGGCGCGTCGTGCGGCTTGTGCTGCCGAACAACAACATCACAGGAGCAATGCCAGAGACCTTCGGACGGCTTACCGCGCTGAGAACGTTAGACCTCAGCCAAAACGCGCTCAGTATGGAGTTCCCGCGCTGGATTGGGCGTTTGGCGAGTTTGCAAGAACTGCGCCTTACCGCCACAAACTTGAGCGGAACAATTGCTGACGGTCTGACGGAACTGCGTAATCTTCAAACTGTGCATCTGGACACGAATCAACTTACAGGCAGGCTGCCCGACAACCTCTGTGCGCTTACGCGGTTGCGAGAACTGACGTTTTCGCGTAACCGCCTAACGGGCGTACTACCTGAGTGTTTGGGCAGCCTGAACACGCTTGAGGTGCTTGTGGGCAACGAAAATCAACTTGTGGGTGAACTTCCTGCCGCCGTTGCCACGCTCCGAAGGCTCAGAATCCTGAGTTTCCGTAATAATCAACTCACGGGAACGCTGCCACGTTTTGCCGCGCCCGATAGTGAAGGAACTCTCAGGCAAGTATCCGCACAATCTTCTGCCCAAGCGAAAACTGGGTCGGGCGCAGAACTTGGAGCATCCGCCGCAACGCAAGAGCAAAGCCAGTTGGAGACGTTGGACGTAACGGGTAATTTTATTGGTGGCAGCATCCCGCCCACGCTCGGCAATGCGTTGAACCTGCGTAATCTGCTCCTTAGTGCCAACCGTCTGACGGGCAGTATTCCGTTTGAACTCTGGAATGCCCGTGGTTTGCAAGTCGTGGAACTCCACAACAACCGTTTGACGGGAACACTCACGTCTTCGATTGCTGGAGCGACGTTTTTACGGCGTTTGACGCTGAACAACAACCAGCTCACGGGTGCCGTGCCAGACTCCATTCTGCGCTTGCAGCAACTTCAAACGCTGAATTTGGCAGCGAATCGGCTGACGTTCGTGCCAGATTTGACGGCACTACGGCGATTGGATACGCTGAATCTGGAGCGGAACAATTTGACGTTTGAATCCATTGAGCCAAACTTGAGCGTGACAGGAACGCGCTATGGTCATCAAGACAGCGTCGGTATTGAACGAGACACCATCGGCATTGTAGGCAAGCCGTTCCGCGTGAGCATCACCGTTGGCGGCTCAGCGAATACCTATCAATGGTTTCGCCGCGAATGGGTACGCGGCACAGGCGGTCAGTTCTCGCAGATGACCACCGCACTGAGCGGTCAAACCTCGCCAACGCTCTTCCTGCCGTCGTTCGATGCCCGCGACACCGTGTCGTACATCTGTCAAATTAGCAATGCTCGTGCGCCACTGCTCACGCTTACCACGCGACCGCTCACCGTGCGGCGGGCGTTTGTGCCTGACCCGCCCGCGCAAGCACCCAGTCTGGTGTTTCCCAGTGTTGGTGCGGCAGGCGTGCCAACATTCGTTACGCTTGCATGGACGGAAGTACCAGACGAATATTCGTACAATGTGCAGATGGGAACATCGCCGAACTTGGACAACACTGCAAGCCTCGTTACGGCAGCAACGATTTCGGCACGGTTAGTAGGCGGGGAACTTGTCAATGCCACTGAAGCCACATTTCGCGGGCTTCGCAACGCCACACAGTATTTTTGGCGTGTTCGTGCCGTCAATGCTGGTGGCACAGGCAGATGGTCAACCACAGGCAGTTTTACGACGGTGCTGCCCGACCTTGCGCTTGCGTGGACGACTGCCGATGCGGGGCGCGAAAGCGTGGGCGAGCGCAAGCGCGGCTTGACGGCATTAGTAACGAACGTGACCGAGCAGCCCATCACGATAACAGGAATGCGGGTGCAAGAGGCTGAAAACAGCTTTGAGATTGCCTCTGCAAGTGCTATTCGCTTGCTTCCAAGCCAGTCAGTGCGTGTGCCGTACACGTTTGCGCCGCGTTCGGTAGGGCGCAAACAAGGCACGGTCACGCTGGAGTTCCGCCAAGACGGTCTGCAAAACGCCTCTGCCGCTCAAACGCAGAGTGTTCCAAACGGCTTGGTAGGGCGCGGCGGTGCGCTGTTTGTGAAAGAAGTGAACTTCGATACGGTGCTGGCGGGGCGCACGGCAATTGCCAGCGCGGTTATCGTCAATCGTGGCAGACAGCCCATCACGTTGCGTTCACGCCAAATTCAAACAGCTGATGACCCGTTCCGCGTCTTTTCGCTTGCCGCCAACGATGCTGATGACGTGTATTTGGGCGAAAGCGATAGCACGGCGGTGATTGTGCGGTGCCGCTCGAACAGCACAGGCAATTTTCGTGCATCGTTACTCATCACGGGCGAAAGCGACACCCTGCAAACTTCCCTGCAAGCCACCGCGCGACTGCCGCGTACTGATGACATCATCGTCAGCATGGAACTGCGCCCAAGCCGCGACACAGCTGCTCCCGGAGAATCGTTGGAACTGCTGCTTGTGCTGCGCTCCACCGCCAATACTGTTGCTGGACGTGCCGCCGAACGCCAACGCCTTTTCAATGCTGACCAGCCTGTATTGCAGGGCGTAGTGCGTTTTCATAACCAAGTGTTGGCACTTGACCCAGCAGAAACCCGCGCTCAAGTCATTCCCAATAGCGACCGCCGCAACCGCTTTACGCGTGCGCGCCTGTTCGACCGTTGGTCTGGCGCAGATTCAGTATTGTTTCGCCTGAGAGTCCAAGCCGTTTTGGGCGACACCGACCGCACGGCGTTGGACGTGGAAAGTCTGCTTTGGGGCGCACAGGTGCTTGGGCAAGAAGGCACGTTCGCTCAGGGTAGTGTGCGTCGGGTGTTTGTGGATGCGCCCAGCAGAGGCGTGTTTACCTCTGGTGTGTGTCAAACAGAGGCGGCGGGCGTAACCACGAAGCGTCTGACGCGCACTACAAGCAGCGTGAGCCTTAGTAAAAGCCGCCCGAATCCCACAAGCGACGAAGCGCGGATAGCCTACACCATTCGTGAGGCGGGGTTCGTGAACATCACATTGGTAGATGCCAAAGGCAGCGTTGTTTCCACGCTGATAAGCCGTCATCACGCTCCGGGCAGCTATGAAACCACGCTAAAGGCACAAAACCTGCCTTCTGGTTCGTACACGCTAGTCTTGACCACGCCCACCGAGCGCGCAGATGAACGGGTGGACATCGTGCGGTAACCTTGCAGCGCGAACGCCAGACTCGTACAAAATCTCTTGACAAAATCCTTGCTATTGTGTAAGTTTAACGTATGACAACGCGAACGCACAGGGACAAACCACACCATTGTCCAACACACTGTGCTGAGGGGATTCGTGAAGTATTTTTTTGATACCGACCATTTGTACGCGACGCTGCTGGTGTTTGCTGCCGTCCTGGGTATCGTTTTTGTTCCTCTGAACATTGCTTTCATTAGCCCGTTTGCTCAAGCCTTTGCGGATTTTGACATCACCGATTTAGTGTTTTCGCGCCTGCGCTCCGACCGCTCAACAACTTCGGACACCTCTATCGTGCTGGTGAACATTGCTCACCTGCCGCGTCATCACATTGCGCGTCAACTTGAGCGGCTCGCAGCGCACGAACCCGCTGCGATTGGCATTGATGCGTTTTTTCGCTCGCCCAAACAGCCAAGTGCCGATAGTGCATTGGCGCACGCCTTGGCTAAAGCGCGCCACGTGGTTCTGGTCTCCAAGCTCACCCATTTTCAGCCCTCTGACGGCGTTTTTGACTCGTTGGAAACCTCTCACCCGATGTTTAATCGTTTTGCTCAAAACGGTTTTGCCAACGTGGTAGTGGATTCGCTGGCGGGATTTCGCACGGTGCGTTCCTTTAGCCCTTGTGAGCGCGTCCGCACTCATGCAGGCGTAAACGAACACCTCGCCTTTAGCGTGCAGCTGGCGCGGTATCTTGACAGCAATGCTGTCAAGCGGTTCTTAGACCGCCAAAACGAGGTCGAATCTATCAACTATCGGGGAAATTACTCGCATTTTTATACCCTTGATGCCAATGATGTGCTGGACAGCACCACCGATTTGGGGTTTGTGCGCGGTAAAATCGTGCTGATGGGATTTTTGGGCTATTCGCTTGCCGAACCTTCGCTGGAAGACACATTTTTTACACCGCTCAACGAACGCAGTGCAGGAAAAACCTTGCCCGATATGTATGGCCTCGTGATTCATGCCAACATCGTCTCCATGATTCTTCAAGGCACGTTTATCAACGATATGCCAGTGCCGCTCAGTATGCTCCTTGCTTTTTTGGTGTGTTACGCTAACATGGTGCTGTTTCATTACATGATTGAGCACTATGAACGCCTGTATCAGCCGCTCAGTATTGTCGTGCAACTCACTGAATGGGTCGTGCTGATATTTCTTTTAGTCTGGCTCTTAGACCAATGGTCGTACAAAGCCGATTTTACGCTTACGCTTACGGCGTGTACGCTGTCGGCAGGGGTATTTGAAATTTACTCGCAGTCGCTCAAGCCTATTGTGATAACGTTTCGAGAACGCTGGCAGGAACGGCAAAGCAAGCGCAGCAATGACAACATCACAACCGTTACGACTACTGTCGTACATTCACAAAACATACCAACTTCACAATCCACAGGGGAACCCTTATGAAATCCGTAGTGTATCGTCACCGTATCGTATCATGGCGCACGCTATCTTCGTTGGGCTTGATTTGCCTTGTTTTGGCACTGCCACAGACTTTGCCAACGATTGCCCAACAAGCGTTCAAAGTCTTGGTTTCGCGGGGTAAAGTCGAAGTACAGTACAACGCAAAAACCTGGAACAAACTCTCCATAGGCTCTGTGCTTTCTGTGAGCGACAAAGTGCGCGTGAACAAAGACGGTTACACGAGTTTAACCTACATCAGCACTGGCAAAACGTTTGAACTGAAAACGCCCGGCACGTACAACATCAGCGACTTAGCCAAACAGGCATCTGCGCTATCAAGTGGCACCGCCGCAAACTTGGCTGGATACGTGTTGCGGGAAATTTCCTCAAGTGGCAGCGGCGAATACCAAGAAAACATGAATTTAACGGCTTCGGTTGATCGTGCGCTGGAGCCTGCTGACAAAAAGAACATTGTTCTTTCGCTTGGCGACGGCAAACCCGTGAAACTCTACAAAGGCAGCTACGCGCTGCTTATCGGTGTAAGCGATTACACCGACGGCTGGCCTAAACTTCCGGGTGTTCGGCGTGATATTGAAGAGGTAAAACGGTCGTTGGAGGAGCATGGCTTTACAACGGTTGTTGTGTGGGATCCGAAACACGACCAATTAGACGATGCGTTCCGCAACTTTATCAACAAATACTGCATGGACGTTGAAAATCGGGTCATAATCTACTTCGCAGGGCATGGTCATACCTTGCGGCAGTCTTATGGCGAAGAAATGGGGTACATTATTCCCACCGATGCACCCAATCCAAACCGCAATCCGCAAGGTTTTATCAGCAAGGCGATGGCTATGCAGCAACTTGAAGTGTACGCAAAACAAATTCAGTCCAAACACGCGCTATTCTTGTTTGATGCGTGTTTTTCGGGGTCTATTTTTTCGCTCTCGCGTGCCATTCCCGAAAATATCACGTACAAAACCGCAAAGCCCGTCCGCCAGTTTATTACCTCTGGCAGTGCCGATGAAACTGTGCCAGACAAAAGCGTCTTCCGTGAGCAATTTATCGCAGCGTTGCGCGGCGAGGCAGATGTGAACAAAGATGGCTTCGTAACTGGTACAGAGTTGGGGGAGTTTTTACAAGACCGTGTGGTCAATTACAGCAAAAACAGCCAACACCCCCAGTACGGCAAAATTCGCAACCCGAACTTGGACAAAGGCGATTTTGTATTCAACATCCGCGTGGCAGTTTCCATGCAGTCTGATGCCGCAGGCAACGTTCAGCCTATGGTGACCGATGTTGCTGTGGAACGTCAGCCCAGTACCATGCCTTCGGCATTGTACCAGCGACCGCGCTCGCCTGTGGCTGCGTTGGGTGTGCGGGGTGGTGTTCACTATGCCATGATGACCTATGACAACAACGCTTCGTTCGCCGAACAAAGCCCCACCGAACCCATGATGACTGGATTTGGCTTCGCGTTGGGCGTGAGTGCATTTGTGCCGTTTGACGAACAATTAGGGCTTGTGTGCAACCTGCAGTACGACTCTCGTGATGTAAAAGTGGGATTGTACAAAGCCTTGAAGGAAGGCGACTACTTCATGTTTAGTGTACGTCAGGTTGTTGCTGATGTCCTCGTGCGGTACAGCGTTGGCGATTTCTGGCTTGCCGCCGGACCGACACTCACATACCACCAATCTGGCTCGTTTACTGAAAAACTCGTGCTTGGCACGATTTCGGTGGATGATACTGGTATGGTCGAAAGCCCATCACCGTTGGGTTTTGGCGCACGCATTGGTTTTGGCTACGATATTCCCTTGTCGTCCAGCATTATACTCACGCCAGATATGTTGTTCGGTATCCCTATGACCAGCAGCACTATGCGCTATGAATATGAAGGTGATGTGTATGAAACCCAAAGTAGCCATTGGACAGTACAAGTGGGTCTTGCACTCAAGTTTCGATTGTAAGCTCGGCGTGTACCTGTCACCGGTCACAGAGAAACTGCATTAAGAGTTTGCGTATAGTAGATTTTTTCGTTCTTCTATGGAATTCTATGGAAACAGCAATGAAAACAACATACGATGCAATTGTTATCGGCTCCGGTATTGGCGGTCTGACTGTGGCAAGCCTGTTGGCGCAAATCCATCAAATGCGTGTTCTTGTGCTGGAGCGACACTTCACTTTTGGCGGCTTTACGCATGAATTCTCGCGTGGGAAGCATGGGCGGTGGGATGTTGGGCTGCATTATGTTGGCGGCATGGAGCAAGGCTCGCAGGCGCGTTCCATCATGGATTTTGTCACGCAGCGCGGTGTGCAGTGGCAGCAGATGCTCTCGCCGTTTGAGAAGTTTGTGTATCCCGATTTTACGTTGTCCGTGCCGACCAATCCGAATGAATACCGCACTGCACTTATCAATCAATTTCCCCACGAAGAGCAAGCAATAGAGCGGTATTTTAAGGATATTGACCATGCCAGAGCGTGGATAATGCGCTATTTTTTGCAGCGTTTCGGGTTTCCCTTAGATGTTCTGGCGCATCCCGCCATGAAGTTTCTCAACGACCATACGGCGAAGATTGCCCTGAGCACAACGGGTGCATATCTCCGCGCCCACATCGCTGATGAACGTTTGCGTGGTGTGCTGGTGTCGCAGTGGGGCGATTACGGCTTACCACCTGCCAAAAGCGCGTTTGCGATTCATGCGATGATTGTTTCGCACTTTTTGAACGGCGCAGCGTATCCTGTCGGTGGGGCGGGGACAATTGGTGAAACGGTCAAACGTGTTCTCTCTGAACACGGTGGGGAGTGCTTAACGAATCACCAAGTAACGGAAATTATCGTCGAAAATAACGCTGTGCAGGGCGTAAAAGTGGTAGTACAAAAAGGACATGGAACCGCAAAAACCGAAGAACATCTTGAGTTTTCCGCACCCTTGGTCATCTCTGATGCCGGTGCTGCCACGACATTCCTTCGTCTTCTGCCGCCAACGGTCAATCTGCCGTTTCGCCATGAAGTGGAGGCGATTCCGGATGGGCATGAAGTCGCAACGGTCTATATCGGCTTTAAGGACAACCCCTCTGTTTTGGGCGTTCACGGCGAAAATTATTGGCTTTACGACAGCTATGACCATGATGAAATGTATGCTCGAAGAAATGCAGTGCTGGACGGTAAGCCTTCGTCGTGTTATTTGTCCTTTCCTTCGCTGAAAGACGCTGCTGCAACTGCACACACAGCAGAAATACTTCTTCCTTTGGATTTTAGCGTTGTGGAAGAATGGCACAATACCGAATGGAAGCGGCGCGGGAAAGACTACAATGACCTCAAAAAGCATATAGCCGAGGCGATGATTGCCTTTGTGGATAAACGCTTGCCCGGATTTGCGGGGCTGGTAGATTTTTACGAGGTTTCTACACCGCTTACGGTGCAGCAGTTCACGGGTCACAAACGCGGCAGTATTTACGGTGTTCCTGCTACGCCGGAGCGTTTCGGATATGATTGGTTGCGCCCCGAAACTCCTGTGCAGGGCTTGTATTTGACGGGCTGCGACGTGTCTTCGCTCGGCATTGTGGGCGCAATGCAGGGCGGCGTTGCAACGGCAAGCACTATTTTGAAAGGCGGTATGGTGGCGGTGATGACGGCGGTGAAAAAATATGAGGCGCACAACAAGGAACGTGAGTAAGATTGCAGTTTACAACGAGAGCAGTATTTGTTTTACGAAATGGTAACATTGCCAAACATCGCATTAAAGCTAATTTTTGTGCAATTACCGTTTGTTGCAGTATTCCAGAAAGGAAATAGCAATGTGCATCCGTAACTATCCTCGTTTGCTGCTATGCCTGTTATTGTTCCACCTTGTTACTGATTCCTCCATGCTTGCCAACGAATCAAGTGCCGACACACCAAGATTTTCTGCGCTGTTGCGCTCTTACATCGAAAGCGTTCAGCAGGAAGCCAACCTCATCTCGGATGAGCGCAAAGAACAACTCAACAAGATAGCAGGATTTGTGCAAGCACAACGCGCTGCCAAAGAACCTGTGAAACTCATGTTTATCTGCACCCACAACTCCCGCCGCAGCCACACGGCGCAGATTTGGGCGCAGGCTATGGCGGCGTACTTTGGTATAAGCGGTGTGCAGGCATTCTCTGCTGGTACAGAGGTAACCGCGTTTAATGAACGCGCCGTGAAAGCCTTGCAGCGAGTCGGCTTCACGATTGAGAACGTGGGTGGCGGCACAAATCCTGTGTATTCGGTGCAGTACGCAAGCGGCGCAGAGCCAATCAAAGCATTCTCGAAATTGATAGCCGATGCAAGCAATCCCAAGAATAATTTTTGCGCCGTGATGACGTGTTCTCAGGCGGAAGCCGCGTGCCCTTTCGTGGCAGGTGCAACGCAGCGTGTTTCCACGCCCTACGACGACCCGAAAAATTTTGACGGCACACCCGAAGAAACCGCAAAATACGACGAACGCTGCCGCCAGATTGCCCGTGAAATGGCGTATGTGTTTGCTCAGGTGCGAAAATAATCGGTATCAACAGCCGAAAACGAAGAAATGAAGCCATTACTCACATTATGAACACAACAACGATGAATACCACCAAACGACTTTCCTTTCTCGACCGCTACCTCACGCTCTGGATTTTTGGGGCAATGACGCTTGGCATCGTTTTGGGCTACGCTTCTCCGAGCGTGCCAGAGTTTTGGCAGCAGTTCCAACGCGGCACAACGAATATCCCGATTGCGCTTGGTTTAATCCTCATGATGTACCCTCCGCTTGCCAAAGTCCGCTATGAAGAGCTTGGGAAGGTGTTTCGGAATAGGAAGGTGCTTGCGCTCTCGCTGGTGCAAAATTGGGTGATTGGACCGGTGCTGATGTTCGGTCTTGCAGTGCTGCTTTTGCCCGACAAGCCGCATTACATGGCGGGTTTGATAATGATTGGGCTTGCGCGGTGTATTGCGATGGTGATTGTGTGGAACGAGTTGGCAAAAGGCGATTCGGAATATGCTGCTGGCTTGGTGGCATTTAATTCGGTGTTCCAAATTCTCTTTTTTTCGGTCTATGCCTACGTGTTTTTAACGGTATTCCCGTCGTGGCTGGGTTTGCAGACCTTCGCGGTGAATATCACGATTGGACAAATTGCCGAAAGTGTTGCTGTGTATCTCGGTATTCCGTTTGTGGCGGGAATGGCGACGCGCTTTGTGCTTATGAACTTCAAAGGAAAAGAATGGTACGAAACCCGCTTTATTCCTCGCATCAGCCCAATAACACTGCTTGCGCTGCTGTTTACGATAGTGGTCATGTTTTCGCTCAAAGGAGCAATGATTGTGCAGATTCCGCTTGATGTGGTGCGTATCGCGGTGCCGCTTGGAATCTATTTTGTGGTGATGTTTTTGGTGTCGTTTTATCTCGGCAAAACTGTGGGTGCGGATTATTCCAAAACAGCAACCTTGTCCTTCACAGCAGCAAGCAATAATTTTGAATTGGCGATAGCGGTTGCGGTCGCTGTGTTTGGTATCAATTCCGGTGAGGCATTTGCGGCGGTGATTGGCCCTCTTGTGGAAGTGCCGGTGCTGATTGCGCTGGTGAATGTGGCGTTACGCTTTCAAAAGCGGTATTTTCCCGAGCCAGAGCGAGGTGTGGTTAGTGCGCCAGATGTTTGCCCATAACCGCATGGTTCGCCCATAAAGCATCTTAATCAATCTTCGCACATTCACGGGTAGTGCTTCACCTATCAAGACACGACCCTTTTTTTGAACTCACAGTTGAATACCAAAGGAAAATGGTTATGACATCACCCGTCGCTGTTATTACTGGTGCAAGTGCTGGTATGGGAAAGGTTTGTGCGTTGGAAGTCGCACGCAAAGGATATACCACGATTCTTCTTTGCCGCAATAAGGAGAAATCCGAACCCATAGTGAAAGAAATACAGCGCATCACAGGAAATGAGCATATCTACCTGTACGTCTGCGATTTGTCTTCTCAAGCCGAGATTCGCAAAACGGCGCAGGAGCTTCGAGAACGCTTTCCGGTGATTGACCTGCTTATCAACAATGCCGGAGCTATCAATTCAAGCTACGAACTGACGGTGGACGGTATTGAACGGACATTTGCTACGAATCATTTGGCATATTTTCTTTTGACAAATTTGCTGTTGGAGAATATCAAAGCCGCACCACAAGGGCGTATTATCAACATTGCCTCCGAAGGACAACGCATGGGGAAACTTGTGTGGGATGACCTGCAAATGGAAGGGAACTATGCAGGATTGCAGGCATACACCAATTCAAAATTGATGAACATCATGTTCTCCAACGCACTTGCCCAACGACTTGAAGATACCAATGTTAGCGTCCACGCGGTGCATCCGGGTGCTGTGCGTACCGAGTTCGGAACAAACGCAACGGGGTTTATGGGGTTTTTGGTGAAATATTTCGGGTGGTCATTTCGTACTCCTGAACAAGGCGCGGAAACAGCCTTATACCTCGCGTTTTCGGAAGAGGGCGGCAATACAACGGGAATGTACTGGGCAAATAGCAAGCCAATACAGCCGCGACCTGAGGCTTTAGATTATCAAGCACGAGAACGCTTGTGGCAGGTGAGCAACAGACTGACGAATAGCGCGTTTTGAAATATTTTCACACTGTTCGAGACCACGAAACACCATGAACATTTACCTTTTGCTCGCTCACCCCGACGGTGATTCCTTCAACGGTCATATTGCCGAAGCGTACTGCACGGCAGCCGAAGCACACGGTCACACGGTGCGTTTCCAGCATTTGGGTTCGATGCAGTTCGACCCCATTTTATGGAAAGGCTACAAGGTGGTGCAAGAATTAGAGCCGGATTTGAAGCAGGCTCAGGAAAATATACTGTGGTGTGAGCATTGGGTGATTGTCTATCCAATCTGGTGGGGCAGTGTTCCCGCGCTGTTCAAGGGATTTTTAGACCGTACGTTATACTCTGGCTTTGCCTATAAATATCACAAAAACGACCCTTTGTGGGACAAACTCTTGAAAGGGCGCACGGCACATCTTATTACCACAAGTGATGCCCCCGCATGGTGGATTTGGTGGCGTTACCGCAACAGCGACCTTCATGCGGTCAAGCGTGCCACGTTGGAATTTTGTGGTATTGAGCCTGTAAAAGTAACGAGGATTTCCCGTGTGCGCTACAAAACCAGCATTGAACGGCAAGATAGCATTGCCCGAATGTTGAAAACAATGCAGTGGTGATGATAAACGTTTTCCTTGTCGCTGTTGCTTTGCGCTGGTAAGGGGCAAGGGCAGGTGCTAAGACAGGAGATAATACGCTCTCAAGTTCGCTCTGAGCGAACAAAAATTGCCTCCGTCATTGACAATCATGCTGACAAAGTGTATCTTTGTATGATTTCGTACCTGTTGTGCATCAAAACTTGTGCAGCAAAGCCTCTGCTCAGGCGATTGCTCAGGCGATAAAATACCACTCGTCTGCTGCGTCTCACATTAAGTTCAGAAGCAGGGTGCATCAGCAGGGTGATTTTTGAGAATTTGTATAGGAACGCATTGTAGGGAGGAGTATGGATAATCGTATTATCGAAATTTTCCGTGAAGTGGCGACTATCCCGGGTCTGTCAGGCGAAGAACGCCAGATGGCAGATTATATTCATTCGTTTGTTCGGCGTATTGGCTTCAATTCGCACGAAGACCAATCTCACAAGCTCTGGAACGGCAACGCAGGCAACGTGCTGTGTCCGATTGGCAGCGGCGGAACGTTTCTCATGTCTGCCCATATGGACACGCCGCGTCCCACCAAAGATACCAAAATCGTCGTTGACCACGAAAAAATCACCTCCGACGGCACAACCGCGCTTGGCGTGGACAATCGTGCTGGCGTAACAGTGCTGCTGTACACGCTGGAAAAAGTTGTCAAGCACAATATCCCCGTCAAAGACTGTACCATAACGTTTATGACGTGTGAAGAAACGACGCTTGGCGGCTCGATGAATATTCCGCTGCCGGAGGACATTAAAATGGGGTTCGTATTTGATTCCTCGCTGCGTCCGGGCAATTTTGTGTATGAATCGTGCGGGGCAGTGGCGTTTACAGCAACAATTCATGGCAAAGCCTCGCACTCTGGTATTGCCCCTGAAAAAGGCATTCATGCCATTCGTGCGGCTGCGGCTGCATTGAGCAAACTGCCTATCGGACGGGTGGACGAGACCACGACTATCAATGTTGGCACGATTCGCGGTGGCGAGGCAATGAACGTTGTCCCCGCGCTTGCAGTGCTGGAAGGCGAGGTGCGCTCGATGAATTGGAACAAAATTGAAACGCTCGTTGAAGAAGTCAAAACCATCTTTGAGCAAAGCGTGCAAGAGTTCGGTGCAAGCGTTGATTTTACGTGGCGGTGGGACTTTACGCCGTACAGCATTGCCAGCGACGAACCCGTGTTTCAGCAGATTTCTCAAGCTATCAACAACGTCGGCTTGAAGCCCACGCCGCACGTTTCGTGGGGCGGCAGCGACGCAAATTCGCTCAACCGACGCGGTGTGCGTTCGGTCAATATTGGCATCGGCGCGCAAAATCCCCATGCCAACACCGAATTTATTTATCTTGAGGATTTCCAGAAAGCTGCGGATATTGCCCTGGAAGTGATGAAACAATAAAAGACTTCTTTCAAAAGTGCTTGTTGATAATGCCCTCACCCGCTTTCCGCTTCGCTTCAAGCACCCTCTCCCAGTGGGGCAGTGGTGAGGGTACTTCTGAAAGAGGTCTAAAGAAGGCTCTACATTCTTACCACATTATTCTTCGCTGTATGGCTCAATTACCACTGTTGAAGCGTTCGTTATTCCTCCAACACCTTTGCGCGAAGGCTTCAGTATGCAGTTCGACAATTGCTGCTTCTGTCTTGCCAATAGCAGTGTTCTTAGTGTCGCTGATGCTTCCCCTGACCGTTATGGCGCAGCGTGGGCATCTGGTGATTATTGGCGGCGGCCCGCGCCCTGAAAGCATTATGAAGCGCATTGTGGAGCTTGCTGGCGGCAGCAAATCGCGCATCGTGATTATCCCTATGGCAAGTTCTGAGCCACTCGAAACCGCAAAAGCACAGCAAGAACAATTTCAGAAATTTGGTGCGCCACAGGTGGAATACCTGATGTGCGATTCTGCCAATGCGGACAAACCTGAACACCGCGCTATTATTCAATCCGCCACAGGCATCTTTTTTTCTGGCGGCGACCAAAACAACCTCAAAAAAGCCCTCTGGGGAACGGCTTTGCTTGGAGACATTCGTGCCTTGTATGCCAAACGCGGCGGCGTAATTGCCGGAACTAGTGCAGGCGCAGCTATCCAAAGCAAAGTCATGCTCACGGGCGACGAGGCGTTGAACAAAGACACCGCAAATCCATATAACTCTATCCAACGCGGAAACATCGTAACAGACGAAGGCTTTGGTTTTTTGGACAAAGCTATCATTGACCAGCATTTTATCAAACGCAAACGCCAAAACCGCCTGATGACGCTCGTGCTGGAACAACCGAACTTGCTCGGTGTGGGCATTGACGAATCCACGTGCATCATCGTCAAACCCAACGACACGTTCGATGTGCTGGGCGATGCAACGGTGATGGTCTTTGATGCCAGCAAATGTAAGAATATCCGCACCGATGCTGCAAAGAATCTTTCAGCAACACAAATGCTGGTGCATATTTTGCCCTCTGGCAGCAGTTTTGACCTCAAAACGAAAACGGCTCGGTAAACACTGAAGCATCTACTCCCGCACAGCAGCCATTGTTCCACACTTAACAATTCTTGTTTGCATGAATGTTCGCTTCAAACTGCCCAATACCTACGTGCTGATTTTTTCATTGCTGGTGCTGATTGCGCTGCTGACGTGGATAGTGCCGGGCGGCAAGTATGAAACCCGCGTGGTGGGCGGGCAAACACTCATAGACCCCGCGTCGTTTCACTTCATTCCCGCCAATCCTCAAGGGTTTTCCGCGCTGATGATGGCTCCTATCAAAGGCTTTGTGGAAGCCGCACTGATAATTGGGTTTGTGTTGATTGTGGGCGGTGCGTTTGCTGTGCTGCAAAAAACGGAGGCAATTGACGCGCTTATTAAGTCCATTGCTCAAGCACACACACGCTCGAAACTTGTTCGTGCTATGCTTATCCCGCTTTTTGTAACGATGTTTTCTCTCGGCGGCGCGACCTTTGGCATGAACGAAGAGGCAATTCCATTTATTATGATTTTTGTGCCTCTTGCGCTGGCACTTGGCTATGATTCTATCGTGGGCGTTTCGATTCCGTTTATTGGTTCACAAATTGGCTTTGCGGCGGCGTTTTTGAACCCCTTTAATGTAGGCATTGCTCAGGGCATTGCCGATGTGCCACTGTTTTCGGGCATTGAATACCGTCTGGTGGTGTGGGTGGCAACGAATGTGGTAACGATTGCCTTTTTGCTGTGGTACGCCAATCGCATCAAACAATTTCCCGAAAAAAGCCCTACCTACACGCTCGACCAAGAAAAACGCCGAACATTGCATTTGGACACCAGCACCGCAAGCACCATGACGCGAATGCACAAAATCGTCCTGTGGATGTTTTTAGCAACGCTCGTGGCGATGATTGTGGGCGTGGTGCGCTACAAATGGTTCATTGAGGAAATTGCCGCCTTGTTTTTGGTCATGGCAATACTGGTGGGTGTGGTGGCGCGGCTTGGAGCAGACGAGTTTATGGCAGCATTTATGCACGGAGCGAAAGACCTTGTCAGCACAGCGATGGTCATTGCTCTGGCGCGCGGCACGATGATTCTTGCCAAAGATGCCCACATTATTGACACGATGTTGTATTCGCTCATGCCACTTGTCAAGTCGTCCAGCCCAGTCTTTGCTGCCCAAAAAATGTACGTTATCCAATCAGTCATCAACTTTTTTATTCATTCGGGAAGCGGTCAGGCTGCGCTTACCATGCCGATAATGGCTCCGCTTGCAGATTTGGTGGGCGTTACGCGGCAAACAGCGATTCTCGCGTTTCAGCTTGGCGAGCTTTCAACGCCCATGATTCCTACTTCCGGCATCACCGTCGGTGTGTTGGCGTTGGCAAATATTCCTTGGCAAACGTGGGCAAAATGGATTTTGCCCCTGCAAATCCTTTTTGTGATACTTGCCTTGGCATTGCTTGTTCCGCCGTGTTTGTTCCACTGGCAGTAGAAAGTCTATGGTCTTCTCGTGCTCAACGTCTGTGTTCGCGCCACCTTCAAAAGCTATTTGCTGTTTGGTCAGGCTCTTTGTCATGGCTTAGAGCGGATTTTATCCAAAAGATAATTCAGCTGGAGAAGTTCTTCGTCGGACAGTGTGCTAATCATGGCATCCACTTCTTCGCTGCGTTGGTCAATAGCATGGAGTAGTGCCAATCCTTGCG
>Ga0272446_1000293_pt1 | contig 80470 bp, 65 predicted proteins | sample YNPCB0061_FD_194587 | JGI IMG/M metagenome (GOLD analysis project Ga0272446, IMG submission 194587) | Hot spring microbial mat communities from Yellowstone National Park, WY, United States - YNP-CB-006-1 | ecosystem: Environmental > Aquatic > Thermal springs > Hot (42-90C) > Sediment | place... | reverse complement strand
CCCGTTTGTTCCACAACTTGCGGTCGAGCCGTGAGACGGAACTGCTCGAAGAGTTCCCGGTTCACGTCGTCGCGCTCTGGATGGGGCACGACGCGAAGGTGAGCCTGAAGCACTACGCCCAGACGACCGACGAGCACTTCGAGCGGGCGTCGCGTGCTGCAGAAAGCGATGCACCCGCGCTGCAAAAAGCGGTGCAGCAGGCAGCGGCGGGGAATAGCAACGACTCGCAGACCGATCGCGTAAACGGCGACGGAGTGGCCACTTGTGCCACCCCGTGCGAATCACCGCGACATGCTGCACATGCGTTTAGCGGAGAGGGAGGGATTCGAACCCTCGATACCCTTGCGGGTATATCGGTTTTCGAGACCGACGCATTCAACCACTCTGCCACCTCTCCGGCGCGGCTGGTCCATCTGGCAGACCATCCACGATGCAGTCTAGTTCATCCCGGTGTCTTCGTAAAGACATCCCGGTTTCTGCGACGGTTCGCTGGGTAGCGTGATGCCCACAAACCGGACCAGTTTCAGTCACGATCGAATTGGCAAACGAATGCTTGGTTAAATTGAGATTTGGCTTGCGGTAACAGTTACTGGTGGTCGATCGCGATTCAGGGTATCATTAACGTCATTCCCTTCGTGAGTGCCGCCATGACTGAACGACAGCCGACCGGAACGTTTCAGCCCGAGCAGGCTGCGGCACACAGCACCTCGCACACCACCGATGCCACACCCACCTCGGCACCGCCCCCGCCACCGGACGATGCTGCGTTGCCCCGTGTGTTCGGCCGCTACGAATTGCGCCGGCTCCTGGGTCGTGGCGGCATGGGCCGGGTGTACCTCGCCCACGATCCCCAGTTCGATCGGCTCGTCGCGCTCAAGATGCCCAATCCGATTCCGGGCGTGGCCGGCTGGCGGGAGCGCTTTCTGACCGAAGCCCGCGCTGCTGCCACACTCACGCATCCGCACGTCTGCCCGGTCTACGATGTCGGCGAAGAAGGGGGACAACCGTACCTGACGATGGCCTTCATCGAGGGCGAGACGCTGGCGGCGAAGCTGACCCGGGACGGTCCGTTCCACCCGGCCGCCGCCGTCGAACTGGTCGGTACTGTGGCCCGGGCGATGCACGAGGCTCATCGCCGCGGCATCGTTCACCGCGAAAGGAGTACAGCCGGTCGCCGTCCCGCTTCACGACCGCCAGCCATGCGAAGCCGCGCCGTCGGCCGTGGTGCCGACCCGGTTCGGACCACGAAACACGATTTCGCGGATTACGCCATGGAGGGTTACGTGCCGCGCCTCGCCCGCCCTTACACTGCGGAGGGCGTCATTGTCTGTGCCAACTTCCTTGAAGTCCGCACAACCAAAACCCAATCGGTTTACGAACTCGAGCTGGCAGCCCCTCAACTCGACGCGGACATTGTGAAACAGAAAGAAGCCGGGTTGCGGCCTGCGCAGATCACGGCATACCCCCACGATGAGGCGGTGCGCTACTGCGTGGTGTGGGTGAAGGAGCCGCCCAAGGCGAAGAAGAAGCCGGGGCCGTAGCGGGGGCGGGCCAGCCACGGCAAGCTGGACTCGCCACGGCGGAGAAGTTCAGTTAACTTTGTAACTGGGTAACCAAACCGTGCGGCTGGCAGATTCGTCTGGTAGAATGTGCGGTATGAATTCCGGCCACTGCGGGTGGCCGTCCGATCCCAGGAGCCTGTCTTATGCGCCTGACCCTTTGGCACGTGGTTGCGGTCGCCGTGATGACGGCAAGCCCGGCGCTGGTCATCGCGGCCCCGGTACCCGGTACCGGAACCAAAAGCGAAAGCCCGATGAATTCCGCTCGCAAGGCACTGGACGAAGTTGGCGATATGACCTACGAGGCCCGGACGCTCAATGACGTCATCGAAGATCTCAAGGCCAAGACCAAAATGCCCGTGATACTGGATAGCCAGATCATGAACTTCGGTCTGGACCCCAACCAACCCATTGTCACCGTCAAACTCAAACAAGTGAAACTCAAGGATGGCCTCAAGGCTGCTTTGGCTCCGTTCAACCTCAAGTTCGGCCTGACGCCCGAGGGGCTGTTCATCTCGTCGGAAGAGGGGGTCATCACACGGCAACTGCGGCAGCGGGTGAGCCTGCATTGCGACGGCACCGAGTTCGCGGCCACCATCAAGCAATTGGCCGCCGACACCGGGGCGAATGTCGTCGTCGATCCGCGGCTCGGCGAGATGGCCAAGCGCGCGGTGACCCTGAAACTCGACGACGTGCCGCTGGAAACCGCAGTCCGGCTGCTCGCCGAGGTCGCCGATCTGCGGGCCGTGCGGTCCAGCAATGTGCTGTTCATTACCACGCCGGAAAAAGCTCGGGACTTCCGCGATGATGGGCCGACCAGCCCCTCGCCGCTCAATCCCTTCTTCCCGATCGGCGGCCCAGGTATCGGCATCGGCGGCGTTGCGTTCCCAGCTGTCCCGCTGCCGGCGAACCCCCCACCGGGTGGTGTTGAGGTTGTGCCCGGCGGCGGTGCTGCCGTCCCCCCGCCGCTGCCGCCAGTTGCGGACAAGCCCGTGGCCAACCCGCCGGTCCCGCCGGTCCCGCCGGTTGCAAAGCCGCCCGTGGCCACGCCGCCGGCACCGCCACCCGGCTAAGGCTGGCTTCGGCAGAATTTGACCCACCGCGTTCCGCTTCTCGAGCCGCAAATCACTCAGGAAGGGCCACCCTTGGCCTGCTCCCGGGTGGGTTGCGGCTCCGGGCCTAAAAGCCTCCCGGGCGAACGGGGATCGCCTCCACGGGCAGCTGCCGAAAGTCCAGATACACCAGATACAGCAGTGCCCCCAGCACGGCATAGCAAAACGTCGTCGCCGGCAGCGACGAGGAGAAGAATTTCAACGCACTGCCCGCCGACGATTTCAACTTGATCCGAACACCGCGCAAGTCCACGGAGTACAGTTCGTCCAAAATCAGATGGGAGAGAAACCCGAGCATCACGCCGCCGGCCAGCACCATCCGGAGGCCCCGATCCGGGCTGCTATAACCCAGATACACCAGCAAGCCCGCGATCAGCATTCCGGGAATGCTGTGATACATGCCGCGGTGAACGGTCAAGCGCCGGAACAGATTGGCTAGCCCATACCGGATCACCACATAGCCGAATAACAGCGTCGCCAGAATCCCTTCCCGGCTCATCTCCAGCTCCACCAATCGGGGAACCAACAGCAAGGGCATGACCACCGCCGCCAGGCCAAACATCTCCCGCACGGGAACTCCCGAGTCGCTATCCAGATCGGGCAACATGCCGCCCACCGTGGTCAGGGCCGCGGCCAGAAGCCCGGTTTCGCTGGAGAACCCCAGCGGCTGCACCGTAGCCCCGCCGTAGATCACGCCAACCACACCCGAGACGCTGATGTGCGTGCGGAAGCCCGCCATGTTACGCTCCGTAACGAACTGAACAAATTCCTCTTGTATACACCCGTATAATATGTTATCTCATACATCAGGAGGCGTATCATGATGCCAACGAACCAGCAAATTGCTCAGCGACTGCGTTACCAGGCGAATCAACTGGCCCGCACCGGGGACAATCTGTACCGGGTCCGGGCTTACCGTCAAGCCGCGCTGACCGTACTGGCCTTGCCGGAGGAACTGGCCACACTGCTGGCCACCAACCAGCAGGCCCTGGAGCAGCTTCCCGGCATCGGCAAGCGTTTGGCGAAAACCCTCGCCTCGTACCTGACGAATTCGTCCACCGGGGCCCGAGCTTGACCGCCGGGGCCGTTGTGCCGGGTCGGCCATTCCCCTGGGCGATCCATTGGTTATCCTCGGGGCTGACTGCCCCTGTACGTTGACTGGAGGTTTTCCATGAACCAGCTATTTCCCATTGCCCTCGTTGGAGCCGTTGCTGTGAGCGCTGCCCTGCCCGCCGATCTGCCGCCGCCCGACCAGCTCCCCGCTAGCCCCACCATGCCCAGCCCGGTGGTGATGCGGGACGGCACGAGAATCTCCACGCCGGCGGATTGGGAAGCCAAGCGGCGACCGGAGTTAAAAACGCTCTTCGAATATTACATGTACGGCCAGTACCCCGCCAAACCCGAGAAGGTAACCGCCCAGGTGCGCTTCGAAGACGCCCAGGCGTTCGGCGGCAAGGGCACGCTGCGGGAAGTCGAGATCACCTTCGGGCCGCCTGAGTGGCCGAAAATCTACCTGCTCGTCGCGGTGCCCAACGGAAAGACCCCCGCTCCGTGCTTCGTGGGGATGAACTTCCACGGCAACCATTGTCTGGTGTCCGACGAGCGCGTGCGCATTACCCCGGAGTGGTGCTACCCGAACTACCCCGGTGTGAAGAACAACCGAGCCACCGCCGAGGGCCGCGGCAAGGCGCCCGATGTCTGGCCATTCGAGCAGATTCTCAACAAGGGCTACGCTGTGGCCACGTTCTACAACGGCGACATCCAGCCGGATCGGCCCCAGGTCCGGGAAGGCATGCGGGCCACCCTGCCCCCCCGCACCGGCCAGCAACCCGGTGACGAAACTGCGACGATTATGTTCTGGGCCTGGGGCATCCACCGGGCGATCGACTATCTGACGACCGACCGGAGCATCGATCCGAAGCGGCTGGCTGTGGTCGGCCATTCGCGGCTGGGCAAGACGGCGCTTCTGGCCGGGGCGTTCGACGACCGCATTGCCCTGATCATCCCGCATCAGTCGGGCTGCGGTGGGGCCGCCCCCAGCCGCTCGACGAACCCTAAAGCCGAGACGGTCCAACGCATCACCACCACGTTCCCGCACTGGTTCTGTGGGCATTTCGCGGCCTTCGGCAACGCTGTGACGAAACTGCCCTTCGATCAGAACTGCCTGGTGGCCCTGTGTGCCCCCCGCCCGGTGTTGCTCACCAACGCCACCGAGGATCAATGGGCCAACCCCGATGGGCAGTTCGACGTACTCAAGGCGGCTGCGCCCGCCTATGAGCTGTACACGGTGCCCCGGCCGGTGGTGGCGGACACGATGCCCGCCATCGGCACACTCGCCCCCGAGCGGCTGGGCTACTTCATCCGCACCGGCAAACACTCGATGACGCCGGACGATTGGAAAGTGTTCCTGGACTACGCCGACAAGTGGCTGAAGTGAGATGGAGGGTCAGGCGAGAGTGGTGTGGTCAAGCGTGCCGGGCGAAACCAAACCGGCTCACGCCGCATCACCGGCCAACACCCAACCCACTAACTCAGCCGGTTCGCGGACCACATGATCCGGGCCACTGGTGCGTAAGAGCGGCTCGGTGTGAAAACCCCAGGTGACGGCGGCAACGGTCACCCCGGCCTTGCGAGCGGCCTCGACATCGCGCACCTCGTCGCCGATGTAGAGAACTTCCCCCCGCTGGAGCCGTTCCCCGCGGAGAATCCGCCGCAGAGCCTTGCCTTTGCCAAACAATCGAGGATAGCCCATGACGAAGTCGAACGCCTGCTCCACCCCATTGGCCCGCAAGCAGCGGCGGATGTTCTCCTCGGAATTCGAGGACAATACACCCAGCCGCAAGCCCCGGCGCTGCAACTGGGCCAATACCTCGGCCAGCCCGGGGATCAGTTTCAATTTGTCGGCGTCCTCCGCAGCCGCCGCGCGGTACTTGCGGACGAGCCGCGGCAGCCGCCACAAGGAAATGCCATGCTCCCGCAAAAATTGCCGCGTGCTGAGGCCCCGGGCCGCGCTCACATCGGCGATTGGTTTATGCCCCAGTTCCGGGGCCAGCCGATTGAAGATCTTCACGGCCTCCGCCAGGGAATCGGCCAGGGTTCCGTCAAAATCCCAGATCACCAGTTTGTACCGCATCGGCATCCTCCGGCGACGAGGGAATTGTAGCTCACCCGCCGGGGGCACCGCGACGGCAGTTTGCCGCCGGCTGTTACTTCCCGGCGAGCATGGTCCGCTCAATGAACGTGGTGTCCACTTTGCCATCGATGAACTCGGGGGTCTCAAAGATCCGCCGATGAATGGGAATCGTGGTGTGAATGCCCTCGACGATGAACTCCGCCAAGGCCCGGCGCATGACCGCAAAGGCCTCGGCCCGCGTGGGCTGGTAGACCAGGAGCTTGGCAACCATGCTGTCGTAGTTGGGGGGCACACGGTAGCCGGCGACCACGTGCGTATCCAGCCGGACCCCGGGTCCACCGGGGGGCCGCCAAACCTGGATCGTCCCGGCGCTGGGGCGGAAGTCGTTGGCGGGATCCTCGGCGTTGATGCGGGCCTCGATCGCATGCCCCCGCTGCACGATATCGTTTTGCTGGAAGCGCAGCTTCTCGCCGGCCGCCACCCGGATCTGTTCCCGAATCAAATCCACACCCGTGACCAGTTCCGTCACAGGGTGTTCCACCTGAATCCGGGCATTCACTTCGATGAAATAGAAGTTGTTGTCCTGATCCACGAGAAATTCGCAGGTGCCAGCCGAGTAATACCCGGCGTGCTTGGCCAGCCGGACCGCCGCCTCACAGATGTTGTGCCGCACCTTGTCTGGCAAGTTCGGGGCAGGCGATTCTTCCACCAGTTTCTGGTGCCGCCGCTGCAGGGAACAATCCCGTTCGAACAGATGGATCACGTTCCCGTGGCGATCGCCCAGCAGCTGGACTTCGATATGCCGCGGACGATCGAGGTACTTCTCGATGTAAACGCTGCCGTCCTTAAACGCGGCCTCGGCCTCGGTTCGGGCCTGGGTCAGCTTGGGAATGAGTTCGCCCTCGCTGTAAGCCACCCGCATGCCCTTGCCTCCCCCGCCAGCCGCGGCCTTGATCAGCACGGGGAAGCCGGCCAGACGAGCGTACTTGATTGCGTCGGCCTCCGAGTGAATCAACCCTTCGCTGCCCGGCACAGTGGGCACCTTGGCGGCCTTGGCCACGGCCTTGGCATTGTCCTTGTTGCCCAGACGGTCCATCGCTTCGACCGGCGGACCAATGAACTCAATGCCCGACTCCCGGCACTGCTCGGCGAATTTACTGTTCTCGGCGAGGAACCCGTAGCCCGGGTGAATCGCTTGAGCACCGGCTTTCTCCGCGGCCGCGATGATGCGGGGAATCTTGAGATAGCTTTCGGCCGACAGGGGCGGCCCGATGCAAATGGCCTGATCGGCGAGTTCGAGATAGGGTGCCCCGCGGTCGGCTTCGGAATAGACGACAGCGACTTCAATACCCAGATCGCGACACGCCCGGATGACCCGCAGAGCAATCTCGCCCCGATTCGCAACAAGTATCTTCTGGAACATGCTACACCCGTGCAGAGCGGGGAACGGGGAGCACGGAGTGACCGCCCCGCTGGCTTCACTCCCCACTCCCCGCTCCCCTACCCGCGCTCAGGACGGTTCAACGCGGAACAACACCTGATTGTATTCGACGAAATCACCGTTCTTGACACACACCTCAACGATGGTGCCGGAAACCTCGGCCTTGATGTCGTTGTACAGCTTCATGGCCTCGATCAGACACACCACCGTGTCGGGCTTCACGACCGAACCGACGCTGACATAGTCGGGCTTGTCGGGCTTGGGTTTGGAGTAGAACGTGCCCACCATGGGCGACTTGATCTCGTGCAACTTGCGGGCCGGAGCAGCGGGGGGGGGAGGCGATCCGGCGGGCGGGGCACCTGCTGCCGGCGCGGCGGGCGATGCGAGGGGAATCGTTGGAGTTGCCAGCGCGGGATACGGCATCGCCGGCGGGAGGAAGTTCGCGGGAATCGCTGCCCCCTTGCGCAAGCGAATCCGCTGATCACCTTCCTTCAAATCGACCTCGGCCAGGTCGTGTTGAGTCATGAGCTTGAGCAAATACTCAACCGTCTGGACATCGAACGGTCGAGGCACGTCCCGTTTGTCGTCGGCCACCGCGATACCCTCAAGGCGAACCCCGGCAGGGTTGGCCGGGGGGAGAGGATAATCTACATCCAATCCTCCAGCGCGGACAGGAGTTGGGGCCCCGAACGAGCGGATTCGAGCGGAAACCGCCTAGCACCACCCCGCGTTGACTCAGTCGCCCACCGTGCTGGCTTCCCGGGGAAGCGTGGTCAACAGCGTTGCACCATTGTGCGTCACCAATACGTCGTCTTCGATGCGAACGCCCCCCCAACCAGGGATGTAGACGCCCGGCTCAATGGTCACCACCATGCCCTCCTTCAAGATGTCCTCGGAGTTGGGCCGGATGCGGGGAGCCTCGTGAACCTCCAGACCGATGCCATGACCCAGACCATGCGTGAAATGATCGAGGAGCTTCAGATGAGGCACATCCTTGTTGCGAGCCGCGGCGAAGACCTGCCGGGCAGCCGCATCGACCTCCTTGGCCGGCACACCCGGCCGGATCGCCGCCAAGGCCGCGTTCTGGGCTTGCAGCACCACGTTGTACACCCACTCAAAGGGGACACCGACCCGCTCGAACTTATTGCGACGCGTCGGTGTAGTTCCAAACATACTGCGCAGCGTCCGCGTCAGGTCGCACTTGTAGAGCAAATCCGCACCCCAGTCGATGAGCACCTTGCTGCCTTCATTCAGCATCTTGCTGGTCGGTGGGGCGTGCGGCAAAGCTCCGCGCTCGCCAACGGCGACAATGGTTGGAAACGCGGTGCTTCTCCCTCCGGCCCGGCGGACATACCCCTCCAATGCATCCACCATGTCCTTTTCGGTGTCGGTGTCCCGCAGTGTCGCAATAAACATCCGGTAGGCTCGCTCGGCCACGGTAATGGCTTCGCGAATGTGTTTGACCTCACCCGGATCCTTAATCACCCGCTGGTCTTCAATCAGGCCCTCGACCGGAACGAATGTCACCTTCGGAGCCACTTGCTTCAGCAGTTCGAGTTCCCCCAGCGTCAACCGCGTACCCTCGACCCCAACCGATTTGGCACCGGTCTTGGTCAGGACCTCGGCGGCCGCCTCGTAAATAGTCTTAGTGTGCGAGCGAATGTGGGCTTCCAGGCCTTCGTCCTTGCCGGGACTTTTCGCTTTGATCGTTCGGGGATAGTTGCTGGCGTGCTCTCCCCCTTTACCCTCATCGGGTACAAAGCACTCTTCCTTGATTTGCTGTTCGAACCGCGGGTCGCTGATCAATATGCCAGTCTTGGGAGTTACGACCAAAAAACTGGAATCACCCGTGAATCCGGTCAGGTAGGTGACATTGACCGGATTGGTGACGAGAAATCCGTCCAGCGACTGTTTCTTGAAGCTTTGAATCAAGGATTGGCGGCGTTGGAGAAGATAGTTCATACGACGATTGGTTTGGTTAATAAGGTTTGAAATACAGGCGTTGTCCTGCTAGTTGAAGACTCTACTCCTTTCATTCATAAAAGAGAAGTTAATAGTTGATTTTTTTGTTTCAGTTAATTTTGATGCAATAACAAAACGTATATACATCTGATCGAGGACTTGATGCATTTTACCGACCACACGTCTGACCCCTCGCTCCGCGACCTGGCCTGGGTGGGCTATCACCCTCGGGCTCTGCTCCCCGCGGTGGGCATCGGAGCCATTGTTACTGCGCTATTGCATTGGGCTCGGTGGACCTTGGAGGATGTATCTGCTCTTGCCGAGTCGATCAGCGAATTGACCGTCTACATCCTCAGCTGGGTGATCTGGGTCGTCATTGTTACCGTATTGTTGTATCGCTGTGTCACGTACACGTACCGGCTGACGGATCGGGCCTTGCTGGTGGATTTTGGATTCGTTCATCGTCCGGTCGCGCCGGTCCCCTTGACCGAAGTGGTGGGCGTCGCAAGCGGAGGCGGTCGGCTGCGAAGTTGGTTTGGAATCGGATGGGTGGAGGTGCGAACCGCCCAGCGAACAGTTCGAATGACGGGGATACACAAACCGGAACTTTTTGCTGAGCAGATTCGGGTCGCTCGTGCGGCGGCTCGCCAGCGTGCCGCAGCCACTTGAGCTGCGACGAAGCGGTATCAGGCGGCTGTCCGGTTGGCCTCGTCGTCCGGCCAGTCTTCGAATCGCATGGGGAGCAGACGACTGACGCCACTTTCTTGCATGGTGACGCCCCACAACCGATCCAGGGCTGCCATCGTTCGTTTCTTGTGGGTAATAACGATGAATTGGCTGCGATCTAGGAATTCGCGCAAGACACCCGCCAGCCGGCTGGTATTCGCTTCGTCCAGTGCGGCATCGACTTCATCGAGGATACAAAACGGCGAGGGTTTGTTGCGGAAAATGGCCAGTAACAGGGCAACGGCCGTGAGTGTCTTTTCACCACCGGACAGTAACGAGAGTGATCGCAGTTCCTTACCGGGGGGGCGGGCAATGATATCGATGCCGCATTCGAGCACGTCAGTTTCGTCTTCCAGTACAATGTCAGCCTGGCCACCACCGAACAGTTTACGGAATAATTCCTGGAAGTACCCCCGGACCGCCGTGAGGGTTTGCAGAAACAATTTGCGACTGTCGGCATTGATGGTGTCGATGATTTCCTGAAGCGACTGCCGAGCGCGTTCCAGGTCCTCGTGCTGGCTCCGGAGCTGATTGAATTCGCTTTCGAGCCGTGTCAACTCGTCCAGGGCCTCCATGTTGACCGAACCGAGTCGGGCCAGCTTCTTCCGCAGGTCATCAATTTCAGCTTGTGCTTCCGCGACAGCAGGAGTTTCGATCAATGCGGTGGTCACAGAGTCGGCCCCGACCAGTTCGGACAGCTCGATGGAGTAATCGTCGCGAATTCGGGAAGCGACGGTGGTTAGCTTGGTTTGAAGATCGTGGACCAGTAGGACCCGTTCGTGAACCTGGTTTTGCTGTGCTTGCCATGCCAGGCGGCTCGATTGCAATTGGTCGCGGATTTGCTCACGGCGCGTGCGATTGGCCGTCGCTCTTGTGGTCAGCTCGGCAACGAGCTGTTCGCGGTGTTCCTTCTCTTGGTAGGCATCGGCTTGCCCGGCGGAGGCGCGCAGTTGGGACAAGGTACTGTCGAGTAAGCGGCAGCGGAGAGTGCGTTCCGCCGCCGCCAGATCGACAGCCTCGACTCGCTTCTTGCGAAACTCGCCTTGCAGTTGGGTCATCCGCTCGCGGGCCCGGTCGCGTTCAGCGAGAGCACGGCTCAGGGCGACTTGTGCTGCCGTGTTCGCGGTCTGGGCCGTGTCGCGAGCCTCTTCGGCCATCCGGATGGCCTCGTGCAACCCAGCCAGTTGATGTTTGAGTTGCTCGGCTGCGTTTTCGGCCTCGTCGGCCTGGAGCTTTGCAGCGACCCATGCGGCTTCGCTGCGCTGAAGTTCGTCCTGCTGCACGGCCGTTTCGGACTGCAGTAGCACGATTAACTCGTCGAGTTGTTCGACTTGCTGCCGTTGGCGAACAATCTTGTGTTGCAGATCGTCCGCTTCACCGGAAAGCAGTTCCATCTCGGCTGTGATGGCCTGGATAGCGCCCGCGGTGTGGTCTACCTGGCGACGAAACTCATGGAGTTCCAGCTCCGTTGTGGCAATCTGTCGAGTCAGGCTCTGGAACTGCTCACGGAGTTCACGGAGTTCACTCTTGCGGGAAACCAAACCAGCCTCGAAGCGGGGTGGCCCAACCGTCACCGTACCATCTGGTTCGAGAAGCTCGCCGGTTCGAGTGACTACACGGCATTCAGGATAAGCTTGGTGCAAAGACCAAGCCTCGGCCAGCGATTCGGCGAGTAGCACGTTGCCAAGCAACTGAGTGGGCAGACCGGGAAGATCGCTCGAGATAGCCGCAGCAAGAGTGGCCGATACAGGCCAACGCGAGCCCTGCGATTCTTCACCAAGCGTATTGCTGCCCGGGTCCGGTTGGGTAGCAACCGGTTTCCGGTACGGCACGAACCCCACTCGCCCCGGCACGGCCCCGATCGTGGCGATCACGGTGGCAACGGCATCCGGCGAGCGCACAACAAAGCGTTGAGCGGCTTCACCCAGTGCCAGTTCTACCAAAGGAGCTAAATCGTGTGGCACAGTCAGTAGATCTGCCACCAACCCGGCGATCGCGGCCAGTTCAGAGTCGGTGTCCGCTAGTTGATTGAGAACAGCCCGAACGCCAGCTCCCAACCCATCGAGGGATTGTTCCAGGTCTTCGAGAACTTCGATCCGGCCGCGCAAATCGCCTTGCTGAACACGCAGAGCTTCCAGCGTGACCTGCACGTTATGGATCCGCTCCAAGATACCAGCGCGTTCGGTATGGAGTTCGTCGAGCCGAGTGCGGACAGCGGTCAAGCGGGCTTGGACATCGGCATCGGCCTCGCCCATGCGGTCCAGAGCATCAGCCAAAGTGGTGCGCCGAGCGACATGCTGCTTCATCTCGGCGAGTTTGCGGGTATATTCCGCCTGGAGCCGTTCCACCTGCGCCAGGTTTGCAGTAGCGGTGGATCGGGCAGCGGCAGCCTGACTGACTAGTTCGTACTGGCGTTCCCGCCCCGTGGCCGCTTCGTGGTTAAGTACTGCCAGGTGTTCGGTCGCAGCGGTTAATTGGGCGGCGACAGCATCAGTGGTTTGCTGTTCGGTCAGGACTTGTTGCTCGGCGGTAGTGAGCTCGGTAGCAGCTCGGGCGACATCGGCTTCGATGGCCCGTAAGCGGTAGCCCAGCTCAGCTCGTTGTTTGCCCAGGCGGAGCAATTCTGCTTCCTGGGCAGTCGTGGCGGCCCGCTCGTGTTTAAGCGTAGCCTCGAAGCTGGCGATGTGCTGGCGGACCTCGGCCAGTTTGCCCTCTTGATGCCGCAAGCCCTCTTCAGTGCAGGACATCTCCCAATCCAGCGAGCGAAGCAACTGCTCGAGTTCCCCCGTTTGCTGGTTCGCCGTGGCCAACGCCTCCTGCAATTGGCTGAGCACGGCGTGTTCAGCATTCAAGGCCGTGGTGAGTTCCCGGTATTCACGCAAACTCAGACCAACCCGCAAGTCCCGCAAGCGATCGGAGTATTCCTTGAATTTTTGCGCTTTCGTGGCCTGCATCCGCAATGTACGCAACTGAGTATCCAGGTTTTCCAATCGATCCTTGGAGCGGGTAAGATTGGCTTCCGCTACAGCGAGTTTGCGCAAGGTTTCGATCTTCCGCGCCTTGAAGCGACTGATGCCGGCTGCCTCGTCGAAGATCTCGCGACGGTCCTTGGTCGAGGCCTGAAGCAACTCATCGACCCGACCCTGAGCGATGATCGTGTAGCCACCGGACCCGGCTCCACTACCCAGGAACATTTCCTTGATGTCTTTCAGACGTGCCACTGTGCCATTGATGAGATACTCGCCGGTTCCATCACGGTAGACCCGCCGCGTGATTTGGACCTCGTCGGCATCCAGATTGATGAGTCGACGGGTGTTGTCGAACACCAGACTGACCTCGGCCATGCCGAGGCTTTTGCGGGAGCTGGAGCCATTGAAAATGACATCCGCCATCTCGCCGCCGCGAAGGCTTTTGGCCGATTGTTCACCTAAAATCCAGCGGACGGCATCAACGACGTTGGACTTACCCGAACCGTTGGGACCAACAATGCCAGTCATACCGGGGGCAAAGTCGAAACGGGTTTTGTCCGCGAATGACTTGAAGCCAATCAGTTCGAGGCGTTTGAGCATAAAGGAATACCCAACGGCAAGCCACGAGTGAGGGCGCCAGCTTGTTCGACGTCATGGCTATGGACTCGCGGTTCAACACTTGCGATCAGTGACTCCCCGTGGCAGGAATCACCCCTGGGTCGATTGCCGGTACGTCGTACCGCTTGGGGCCAAAGATCCGACCGGGTTCCCGGTTCAGCGGCGGCCGTGGGGGCGGCGGTGTGAACTGAGCTGCGGGTTCTGGTTCCAGCGCGGGCAAATCGAAGCCATCGGCATCCAACCCAGGGCGAACTACCCCGGCCCGAGCGATCTCAACGTTAGCCCGGATCAAAGTTGGATCTTTACGGGCGAATTGTGCGAGTTGGCGGATATTCAGTTCCGAGGGAATAGCATCCACTACCACCGGACAAGTTAGCACTTGGGCGCGATCCGCCTTGCGGATCAACTCGACCGCTTCATTGTAGCCACCACCTAATCGGGCAATGGCCGTCAGTACCGCAGCCAAGTCGGTCGTGGGGCAGGTCAACTTCTTCGGCTCCGCGTCGCCTTTGACAATCACAATGCGAGTAACGGTTGCTTCGGTCCCGTTAGCTGGTACATGAACGGTGAAGTCGGAGCCGACAGGTAGCGTAAACGGACCCTGAAGTTTCAGATTGTCGCCAAACAACACCACTTCGCATCGCCGTTCACTGGTCAGGTGAACCATCCCGGGGCTACCGGGAGCCACACGATGCAGCCAGAACGAGTTATTCAACAGTGCACCGCGGGCCGCAGCATTGTTTTCGTCGGCCAATCGTAGCGCCAGGAACGCACCATACCGCAGACTGGCATCACTGCTGCTCATTAACTCGATGAGCCGGTCAGTACAGGTCGAATCGTCCATCGAGGCGAGTGCTTTCAGGCACGGCGCTCGCAAGGCCGGGTGATCCTCGGCAAGTCGGGCCAGCTCCATCGCGCCATCGGATTGACCAAGGTACGTAAGCGCCTCAGCCGAAGCGAACCGTACCCAGGGCGAGAGGCTTTCCAGGCCGACCCGCAAGCTCCGCAAGCTACTCCCCCCCAACGCTTCGAGTTTCACGGCCGCATGGAGTGTCGTGGCCGGATCCAGCAATTCCTCTTCCAGTTTGCGGCGATAGAGGCTGTCGGCTCCCGTGGGCAATATGGGAACATGGCGGGCCACCAGCAGGAACCGGTAGTGGTTGTTGCGGTAAGCCAGGGGTACATTGACCAGAATTAACTCTCTTGACTTGGCGTCGGCCACCTTGAGGTTCGGTTCGCTGGTCGCGTGAAAGGTGCTGTTGAGCCGTTCAGCCACGGTTGCTGCCATACGCGGGTTTTGATCGCCGGGGTTGAGCAGAATGAAGTACGGACGGGTTCGGGTCACCCGACCGCCACCCCAGATCCGGCCCATCTTGTAGAGCGGCTGACCGTCGCCATCTGTTTCGATCTCGACTTTGCCGTTGGTTGGTACGAACTGCCCAGCGATTACCGGTCCCTCGGCCTTGGCCCATACATCTCCCAATTTCAAGTCGCCGCTGGGGCCGGTCTGGCGGCCTTCATGAATCATCGACTTGAGGTTGCCGGTTGTATCCGAATTGAACAGTTCGCAGATGAGCAACTTGCCACCCTTGAGGCTGCTCGTCTTGCTATCTTCGGGCAACGTCACCTGGATATCTACGAGGTCCCCCTTGCGGGCTCCGGGAGGTATTACCGCCGACACCAACACCAGCGACGTGGTCTTACCGGGATCGTCGAGTAATTCCTTGAGATTCGTATAGCCTTGTTTTTTCAGATTATTTTCTAGCATCATGCGCCAGCCACCGGGTTGGGCACTACTGCCGGTCCCCGGCAATCCGTACACCAGCCCGACCCCGCTTACAATGATACCTTCGGTGTTGCCCACCGTTGTTTTCATCCCGATGGTCGTCGATGAATCCAGTTCTGCAGCGGGATCATCGCCCACCTGGGAGCGACCCTGAACCTGGTCCTTAAGCTTGTCCAACTCCGAGTTCTTGCACCCCGCAAACCCGACGACCGATCCAACAGCTAGCGCGGCCGTCACTACCCATACCCGGTTCATCCGCGTCCCCCCTCCGTCATGGGTCCCCGATTCCCCCGAACCGATTGACCCGACGGCCGTGCCAGAATGGATCGATAAGCGGACGAACGATACCGGCCCACTCGCCCCGGTCAAGAGCAAACCCATGACGAAAGCATGAAGTAGCATTGAAAATGAAGACGTAACAGAACGCCTCAACTCGCCCCAACTTGCTGGTTGCCACCATTTGACTGGCCACCGACACACTACCGGGATTTCCCCACAATCCTGATTTTGCATACTGGCATTTTGTGGTATTTTCTTCGCAGTGTTGGAACTTGTCGCGAGCGGGAGCTTAACCATGGCCGACCCGTCACTTGACCTCAATCGGACCGCAGCTCACCAGCCCGCGGATGTCCCCAGTTCCGAGACTCTGGACCTCACCCGTCAGTCCACCCATCCGCCAGCCCCTGACCAACCGGCCGACCTGCCGGTTATACCCGGGTACCGGATCACCACACTGATCGCCCAGGGCGGCATGGGCCGCGTCTACGAGGGGCACGATCTCACCCTCGACCGCGAAGTGGCCATCAAGACACTCTTACCCGGGGCGAACGCCGAGCGCTTCATCACTGAAGCGAAAATCACCGCGAAGTTGGCGCACCCCGGCATCCCACCCGTGCATGCCCTGGGCACCCTCGATGATGGCACGCCGTGGCTGGCGATGAAGCTGATCCGCGGCCAGACGCTGGCGGAACTGCTGACGAGCCGACGACGCCAGTCGTCGGGTGGGGACGACGTGCCGCGTTTCATTCAGGTGTTCGAGCAGATCTGTCAGGCGGTCGGTTTCGCGCACAGTCGCGGCATCCTCCATCGTGACCTGAAGCCGCTCAACGTGATGGTCGGCGAGTTCGGCGAAGTGCAGGTGATGGACTGGGGTCTGGCGAAAGAGTTGGCGAGCCCGGCGAGCGGTCGGCGTGAGCTGACTGTTCCCGAAGAATAGTCAGCTCACGCCGACCGCTCGCCCCTTCACGAGACCCAGGCCGGCACCATCATGGGCACTCCGGGGTACATGGCCCCGGAGCAGGCCCGCGGCGAGCCGGTCGATGCCCGTGCGGACGTGTTCGCGCTAGGCTCGATCTTGGCGGCGATTCTCACCGGCAAGCCCGCATTTGTCGGCACAACGGCCCGTGAGACGATCAGCAAGGCCGCGAGAGCCGACCTAGCGGATGTGATCGAACGACTTGCGTACTGTGAGGCCGATACCGAATTGGTGCAACTTGCCTTGCGTTGCCTGGCGGCGAACCCCGAGGAACGCTTTGCCGATGGTCGTGAAGTGGCATCCGCAGTGGCATCCTATCGGGCCACGGTGGAGGCCCGCCTGCGGCAGGCGGAGACGGCGGCGGCCGAGGCGCTGGTCCGGGAGGCGGAGCAACGCAAGCGGCGGCATCGCGGCGGTGCTGCTGGTCGGCCTGGCCGTCAGCCTGGGGCTGATGCAGCGGGCCGTGAGCGCCGAGGAGCAAGCCCGAGAGAACGAGGCCAAGGCCGTTGCCAATGCCGAACTGGCCCAGGCCAACGAGGCGAAGGCCGTCGCTGAACGCGATGCCAAGGATCTGGCATTGCAGGCTGAACAGAAAGCTTTGCGGGAGAAGGCGGCGGACCTGGCAGCCGAGCAGAAGGCCCGGGCGGCCGAGCGGCTCGCCCTGGACCTGGCCAAGACCGCCTTGCGCTCCATGACCGACGAGATCGTCGAGAACCAGATGGCCCGGGGGACGACGCTGACCGAGGAGAACAAGCACTTCCTGCGCACTATCCTCACCCAGTTCGAGGCCCTGGCGGCGGTCACCGGCGACGACGCCGACAGCCGAGCTATCCGGGCCGAGGGGCTGGCCCGCGTCGGGCTGATGCGGCATCGGCTGGGTGAGCTGCAGGAGGCGGAGGCGGCCTGGCGCGACGACCTGGCCCTCTTCAAGCAACTGGTCACCGAGTTCCCCACTCGACCCGAGTTCCGCCAGGAACTGGCCATGAGCCACCTGAACCTGGGCGTGTTGCTGCTTGACACCGGCCGGCTGCAGGAGGCGGAGGCGGCCTGGCGCGACGACCTGGCCCTCTTCAAGCAACTGGTCACCGAGTTCCCCAACCAGCCAGACCTCCGGAACGAACTGGCCGGCACCCTCGTCAACCTGGCCATTGTGCATCGGCAACAGAAACAGTGGTCCGAGGCGCAGCGGCGGCTGGACGAGGGTCGGCCCCACCACCTCGCCGCCCTGAAAGCCAACCCCAGGAACCCCACCTATCGCCAGCTTTACCGCAACCATCTCAGTGTGCGAACGACAGTCCAGGCGGGGTTGCTGGAGCCGGAGAGGCGCTTCGCACCGCCCAGACCCGCCGCGACACAGGTTGGAACCCGCCGGCCGACGCCTACGATGCGGCCTGTGCCTTGGCCAGGTGCATCCCGGTCGTCGCGAAGCACGGGAAGCTCGACGCCGACGAGCGGAAAGCCGCCGTGCAGTTCTATGGCGACGAGGCGATGAAGCTGCTGCGTGAGGCGGTGGCCAAGGGCTTCAAGGATGCGAAACAGATGAAGCAAGACCGCGACCTGGACCCGCTGCGGGATCGTGAGGATTTCCAGAAGCTGCTGGAGGAGTTGGAGAAGCTTCCGGAGCAGAAGAAATAACTGCAGGAAGATGTCTTCGCCGCCGGAACCGGAGGTTCACACCCCCGGCTCGACGGAGGTTGCCCCGCCGCCGCGGGAGCGCAAGCAGTAGGGTTCGTGGTCACGCGGTTAGCTCGTTAGAACTCCATCTGCCGCAGGGACCGGGCACCTGCGCGCAGTGGCAAGATGACGGCTAGTGCGCCGATGGCCAGGCCAAGCGGTAAACCCGCGAACACCCACGGGTTCGCTCCCCCGCCCGCTTTGCGGGCCAGATGCAGCGTGTGGAACGGCACGGCCATGATGCCAATCACCGCAATCAGAAAACCCAGGCCGACCACCATGTTCACCGTGCCGCCGAAACCCACCACGATCTTCGACGGGTCGGTCTCGCGGAAGGTCGGCAAATACGCTCCCAGCCCGACATTTAGCGCGCTCAAGCCCACGGCAACCACCGCCACGACCAGGGCATGCAGTGCCAGACCCTGCCACGGCAAGCCCAACAGCGCGTCACTGGTTAGAATGAGCGTTTCCGCGATGACTAATGAACCGGTGGCCGCGAAGAAAAACTTGCCCCACAGAAGCTGATCGCGACTCACCGGTGTCAGGCCCAGAATCCAGAACTTCCGTCCTTCCAGGCTGATAAGCGGAAAGATGAACCGACTGAGGCCGGCGCACAGCAGAATCGCCGTGCCACACAGGTTCATCAGACTGATAGCGTACTTGTCCATCACGGCGAGGTCGGCAGCGGAGTATTGACGGAAATTACTAGCGCCGATAAGCATCAGGAGGCCGAAGAGGATCAAGAGGGCCCACTGCGTGGGGTCGCGGCGGAAGGTGCGGAAGTCCTTGACGACCAGGACACGGGTGCGCTTGTCGAGGTAAACTACCAACATCTCCATCACCCGGTCGAGCCAGTTAGTGTGGTAGACTTTTCTGGACCGACCGCTCGTGGTGTACTGGTCGTAGGCCGTGCGGTAGACACGTTTGGCGATCCAGGCCGCTATCACGAACATTAGCAACCCATTGCTCCAGATCTGGGCCAGCGGCAAGAGTGCCCCGCTCAGGTCGTCGCGAGCGGCAGCCATGACTCCGCGGGTCATCCAGTGGCTCGGGGCCACGCTGCTGCGGAGCAGATTGAACTGGCCAATCAAGTCATCCAGTTCGCGGCCACTCGTAGCGAACGACTTTCGCAAGCCGACTCCGACCTTGTACAACCATACCGCCGACAGAGCCGCCACCACGATACCGATAACCAGAAAGAACTGCCGGCGGTTCCGCGGCAGAAAGCGAACGAGCAACAGGCACAGCGCCGCTGAGAACGAACCGGGCAATAACACATAGCCAAGTAGGAACAAAGGCAACAGGGCGTAAAAGTACCACGGCACACCGGAAACCATACCGAACGCCAGGAAAATCGGAATGCCGAGAATCACGAAGCCCCATGAGCTGAACGCAACGGCAGCCTGAAATTTGGTAACGAAGATGTGGTCGGCCCGGGCCGGTGAACAGAGCAAGAAGCGTGTCTCCGGACTGGTGAACAAGCTGGCAAACAAGATGATGCCGGTCGAGAACACCAGCATGGTTCCGAGAGTAAAAAATAGCAAATCAAACAGAGCTTCGACGATCGCACCCTTAAAGGGGATGTTGTTGATGGCAAGTTGATTGAAGAGATACAACCCAACTGCAAAGGTGAACCCCGCCACGAACAGACTCGTGCCGATCATCGTGAACAGGCGAGTTCGCCCATTCTCCAGGGCCAGCCGTAAGCTGTTCCGAATCAACCTCAGCCGGAGCTGGCGAAAGACCCGACCCTGATCGGCTACGGGGGGAAGTTCGATGCCCATGTGAAATCCTGTGAAGCAGTCACGCAGATTCGGGAGGCAACTAAACGGTCGCCTCAGCCGCCGCTTCTTTCGTGATGGCCAAAAATAGCTCCTCCAAGTTGCCATCCATGCTGGCTTGCCGCCGCAGATCCTCCATTGTGCCGCAACCCAGCAACCGCCCACGGTCGATAATACCGATCCGATCGGCCAATTCCTGGGCAATATCCAAGGTGTGCGTGCTGAGAAACACTGTCGTCCCGCTGTCGGCAAGCTTCCGCAAGAGCGTCTTCAGCTCTCGGATACTCTTGGGATCAAGGCCAACCGTTGGCTCGTCAGCAATCAGTAGTTTCGGGTCGTGGACCAGGGCAGCAGCGAAGACAGTTCGCTGACGCATACCATGGGAATACCGTTCTGTGAGGTCGTCGATGAATTCGTCCAAATGGAATAGCTTGGTGACTTCCTCGATCTTTTCCGCTGACTTCTCGGGCGGCATGGCGTACAGGTCGGCGGTGAACTGCAGGAATTCCCGACCGGTGAGCTTCTCGTAGAGGAAGGGCTGATCGGGCACATAACTGATCAAGGCTCGGGCTTCGTCGCCGTGGGTACGGAGGTCGAAGCCACCGACGCGGACGCTACCCGAGGTGGGAAATAACAGACCGCACAACAGTTTGATCGTCGTCGTCTTGCCGGCCCCGTTCGGGCCGAGGAAAGCAAACAACTCTCCAGCCGACACCTGCAGTGAAAGATCCTGTACGGCGGGCTTGGGACCATACAACTTACTCACGTTGCGAATGTCGATCATCGGTCGCCCTCCCGCGCGGTTGAGCCTAGCAACCAACCCGGTTCACTCGATCCGCTCAAACGCCAGATGTTCTCCTTTAGCAAAGGCTTCCTGCTTGAGCACCTTTCCGTCCACCTGGCGGACCCAGGTTCGAGCGATCACTTCGGAGTCGCGGCGATATTCGATGACCCAGCACGCGACCAGTTGCGTGGACCACTCCAGGTCGCGCGGCGACCCCAGTACCTCGCCGATCAAGGGATCGCGGTGCTCCTCCGGCGGTTTGATGCCGAACTGCCCGGCGACTTCCGTGAGAATCAGTTTTGTCGCTGCGTCGAGCGGATTACTCTCGTTGACCACCCAGCGGTGCCCAGGCTTGACACCACGCAAGCGGTTGACCGGTTGTAATGGATTGAGCGGTTGTCCAGACGGAACGGGGATGGGTTCGAGGACTCGGCGGAACTGGCGAGCAGGCGGGGTCAGCAAGGTATAGGAACCATCGAACGTTGCGGTCAACTGACCCTCCGCCACACTCCCCGCCAGTTTCATTTGAGCGGTGCCCATTGAAAGCCCGTGGAAGTTGAGTTCCAGTTTCCCTTCGGCGGTTTGTTCCCGAAGATCACCATTACGCGTGACCCGGATGGTGGTGATGAACTCCGGAATGTGGAACTCCACCGCTGCCACGGCCAGCTTCAGTTGCCGGTACTCACTGATGAACTGGAACGTATCGTCCGGTTCCACGTATCGCATCTGGGTAACCAGCCGGCCAATTCTTTCGCCGTTACGGGTGATCGTCCAACGAATTGGGACGTTCTGAGCCGCTTCGTCGGCCAAATCGATAGCCACCGGCGGGGGCCCCGAAGCGAACAGCCGGGGCCAGAAGTCGCGGTAAGCAACATAGCCGGTGGTGATAGCCCAAAAGACGATCAACAGTACTGTAACGCCGCGGGATGGCATAGGTGGACTCGGACAAGGGATCGGCAAGATATGATACGCAACTTTGTCCATCCGGAAGTGAGACGCCGATGAGACACTAGTATTTCAACGATCTTGACGAGCAGCGGAGGATCCGGTAGCCGTGTCCCCCAGAACACGGCGGACGGGCTCCACGCCGCTCGCCGGAACTACTTCACTACTTCCACCGCTCGGTGGCTACGCACCAGTTCGGCGAGTTTGTCGGCGGTCAGGCCACAATCAGCCAGCAATTCGTTCCGGTCTCCGTGTTCGATGAACTTGTCCGGAATACCACAGCGAATGACGTTGCGAGCATCGAGTCCGGCGGCATTAGCGGCCTCAAGCACCGCCGAGCCGAAGCCGCCTTCAAGGGTGCCTTCTTCAACCGTCACCACGAGCGGTAGGGTTTCAACCGCTTTGAGAATGGTGTCACGGTCGAGCGGCTTGACAAACCGGGCGTTGATAACACCGATGTTCAACCCTTCGGCGGCCAGCTTTTCGGATGCCGCGATGCAGTTAGCTAGCAAGGTGCCGAACGCCACAAAGCAACCATCGTCACCCCAAGAAAGCACCTCGGCCTTGCCGAGTTCGATCGGAGTGGGGGGACCGGACCGCGCGATCTTATCGAGATTGGCCTTCGGATAACGCATCGAGATGGGGCCGGTGGATTGGAGACAGAATTTGAGCATTGGAGCCACGTCGGCTTCATCGCCAGGGGCCATGCACACCATGTTCGGGAATAGCCGCATGTAAGGAATATCGAAGACACCGTGGTGCGTGGGACCGTCGGGACCGCAAAGCCCGGCGCGGTCCATAGCGAAGACTACCGGCAGATTTTGCAGACAAACTTCCTGGAAAATCTGATCAAAGCTGCGTTGCAAGAAGGTGCTGTAGATCTCGACGACGGGTCGCAAACCTGCCTTGGCCTGCCCGGCAGCGAAAGCCACCGCATGGCTTTCGCAGATTCCCACATCGAAGAACCGCTCCGGGAAATCTTCGCGGATTTTTTCCAGCTTGTTGCCCTGGCACATGGCGGCGGTCATCACCGTGATTTTCGGGTTGTTTTGCATCTCGGCATGGAGCGCATAGCTGACGGCATCGGTGTACGCCTTGGCCGCGCTTTTCTTGAATGCCACCACGGTGCGATCCGGACCCACCTGCTCGAACACGGGTGGGGTGTGATATGTCACGGGGTCCTCGGCGGCCTGCGGTACCCCGTGCCCTTTGTTGGTGAACACGTGCAGCAGGAGGGGGCCCTTTTGCGACTTCAGGTCGCGGAGGATTTTGCGCAGCCCCGGCAGGTCGTGCCCATCCACCGGGCCAAAGTAGCGGAACCCGAGTTCCTCGAACAACATCCCGTCCTTGAAGAAGGCTTTCAGCCCATCGCGGAATTGCTCCAAGGCGGACTGAGCCATGCTCCCGATGACAGGAATGGCGTTGAGAATCTGGTTCAGACGCCGCTTGCTCCCCTGGTACAAACCCGTCATCCGGCATTGGTCCAGATACATGGCCAGGCCGCCGGTCCGGGGGCAGATCGACATCTTATTGTCATTCAGGATGACCAGCACATCCTGGCCCATGCCGCCGATGTTATTGAACGCTTCAAAAACGATGCCACTGGGCAACGCCCCATCGCCGATGACTGCCACCGCTTTGCGATCGGTTTGGCCAAGCAGGTCGTCGGCGGCCTTCAAACCCGAGATGGTCGAGACACTACAACCCGCATGGCCCGTCATGAACAGGTCATAAGGCGACTCGTGCGGGTTGGGGAAGCCCATCAGGCCGCCCTTGGTGCGAATGGTGTGAAACCGCTCATAACGGCCGGTGATCATCTTGTGGGGGTACACCTGGTGCCCCGTGTCCCAGATGAGCCGGTCCCGGGAAAAGTCAAACGTCAGGTGCAGAGCCAGGCACAGTTCAACAACGCCGAGGTTCGAAGCGAAGTGTGCCGGGCGGCTGGTGAGCACCCGAATCAGTTCATCGCGGATTTCCTGGGTCAGCGCCTGCAACTGCTCATCCGAGAGCGAGTGCAGGTCGGCCGGGGATCGGATCTGTGATAGCAGCTTGCTCATGGTCTTCCCCATTCCCAGCGAACGGCCCAGGTCAACCGATTGTTGGGAGACAATTCGACTGCTGTCAGTCGTTCGCCTAGCGTTCCCTCGTTACTACCGAGCGGGCCAGTTGGGCCAGCAGCGGGCTGCCGAGGCGTTCCGCCGCTGCAACCGCCTGCTGGCCCAGTTCGCCCGCCTTCCGCCGCGATTCCTCAACTCCGAGGAGGCCGGGGTAAGTCAGCTTACCGCGGGCCGCGTCTTTGCCCACCCGCTTACCGGCTGCTTCTGCCGTACTTTCGACATCCAACAGATCGTCTGTCACCTGGAACAGCAAACCAAACGCCGCGGCGTAGTCGTCGGCAGCGGCCAGGTGTTCGGGGTTCACACCAGCAGCGAGTTCAGCCTGGGCCGCATACACCCCGAGGCGTAGTGAGGAGCGGAACAACGCCCCCGTCTTACGGGCATGGATGTTTTCCAGACGAACGGCTGGCGTGAGGCGGCTATACGGGTCGGGAACAGCGGACTCACCAATGCCACGCGCCGCGATTTTCCCATCGGCGATTAAATCCAACGTTTGTCCGCCGACCATCCCGACGGCACCAGCCCCGCGTGCCAGTTCCACACAGCTAACCGCAGCAGTGCGCGGTGGGCAACCCACGGCGAGTACCTCGAATGCGGCCGTCAAAAGCGCGTCGCCGGCGAGAATCGCCAAGGCTTCGCCGAACTTCTTGTGGCACGTCGGCAAGCCGCGGCGCAGGTCGTCGTCGTCCATGGCCGGCAGGTCGTCGTGTACCAACGAATACGTGTGAACCATCTCGACCGCACAGGCCGCCGGTAAGGCTTGTTCCTCCGTTCCATTAACCGCTTCACAGGCCAGCAGCACGAGCAGCGGGCGGAGTCGCTTACCGGGAGCTAGCAAGCTATATGCCATGGCCTCAACAACCGGATCGGGGGCATCCGTCGTCACCCGTTGCAACGCCAACCGAAGCGCGGCTTCGATCCGCTCCTGGCGTGGCGTCAATTGGTCGCGCAACTGGCCGGTCACGACAGAGATCCCTCACGTTCCGCCCGTATTCCCGGTTTTCGTCGGTTTACGAACCGTCGCCTTGGCCGACTCGATCGAAGCAACATGCTCGAACGGCTTCAGGTCCGCCCCCCCCTCGTCGGTCAGCCCAGCGAGCACCTTGACTTTCTGCTCCGCCTCCCGCAGCTGAGCGTAACACTGCCGCAAAAGGCCCACCCCTCGCTCGTACCGTGCCAAGGCGTCTTCCAGGCTCGTTGTGCCGTCTTCCAGTTCGCGCAAAATCACCTCGAGTTCGGCCAACGCCTGTTCAAATCGCACCGGTTGGGGTTCGGTCGGGGGCATGGTAGCACATCCCGTGCGGGTGAATGGACCGTCCGTGGAAACCCAATTCGAAATTCCAGGCACGAAAATCGAAAAGAACGCCGTCATCCGCAGGGGTTGGTTTCGTTCGAATTTCGTGCTTCGAGTTTTGTGCGTTCCACTCGGGAGTGAATCTGGCCTGCCGCGAGCCGGGTGACCAGTACATCCCCCGGTCCAACCTCGTCGGCATTCCGGACCAACCGCCCGTCGATTGTCTGTGTCAGGCTATAACCGCGGGTCAGCACGTTCAAGGGGCTGAGCGTTTCCAACCGAGCGGCAAGGCTACCGAGTTTCTGTGACGCCTGAACCACGGCCTGATTGCCGGCCCGGTGTAAACGGACCGCAAGCGTATCCAGCCGTTGTTCCAGATCACGAACCCGTTGCAGGGGTCTGCGGAACGCCGGCCGGGCCGCCAGTTGCTCGACACGCTGCCGGGCCAGTTCCAGGCGGTGTTCGACCGCCTCGTAAAGTCGTGTGCGGCGCTCCAGCAATCCGGCCCACAGCTCACGGAAATCGGGTGTCAGGGCGACGACGGCGGCGGAGGGCGTCTCGGCGCGATAGTCGGCGACCAGATCAGCAATCGTCACATCAATTTCATGACCAACGGCGGAGACGATCGGCACAACCGAGTGAAACACCGCATCGGCAACCACTTCCTCGTTAAACGCCCACAGGTCTTCGGTGCTCCCACCACCGCGACCCAGCACGATGGCATCCAGCGGTACTTCACCGCTGCAGTGCAAAGCATTCAGTGTCCGAATCGCAGCCGCGATCTCGGCGGCAGCAGTCTCGCCCTGCACACGGCTGGGGCGGAGGACCAGTTCGGCCAGCGGCCAACGCTGGGCGAACAACTCGATCATGTCGCGAACCGCGGCTCCGGTCGCACTGGCAATGAGACCGATTCGCCTGGGAAACCTGGGCAGGGGTTTTTTCCGCCGAGGGTCGAAGTAGCCCTTGGCGAGCAGCTTCTCCTTGAGCTGCCGCAAGGCCAGCTCCGCCGCCCCGATCCCTTTGGGCTGCAGTTCTTCAACAAGCAGTTGGTACTCACCGCGGGGTTCGTAGACCGAGAGCCGGCCTCGAGCAATGACCTCAAGACCGTCGCGAAGGTCAAACCGCATCCGCAGGTTAAAGCCGCGGAACATGGCAGCCCGCAACTGTGCCCCGGCATCCTTGAGAGTAAAGTACCAGTGACCCGAGCTGGCCTTGGTGAAGTTGGACACTTCCCCGGCGACCCACACCGAGGCGAACTCTTTTTCAATCAGTCCGCGCAGTTGAGCGGTGAGGGCCGAGACACTCAGCGGCTCGGGCCGGCGTTTGGTGGCAACCGACATTTCACATCCTCGCTCCCCGACTGTCTCAGCTTGTATTGGGCTTGGCAAGCCTCAACCGCACCGAGTGACTGGACGAGCCTCGACCGCAAGGAACCCGCCTCATGGAGCACGGACCAGGATCAACGGATCCCCTTGCTGATCATATATCCAGTATATCAGTTCCAGGTGTCCAAACGCAACCCGATCTTCCCACTCGCGGGCTATCAGCACGGCAAACGCACCGGGTGGCAGTTCGGAAGGGTGGCGGAGCCGAATCGCAGACCGGGCGTAGTAGAACAGTACACCTTCGTCTTTCAGGCGAAACAGATACAGCGGTTGGTCGGGGGGCACGAGTTCGCGCAAGTGGGCCGCGATTGGCTCGGGGTTGCGGCGGGCGGCCCGCTGGGGGACAACGTACTGCACAAAGACGATTTTGATGGCGAGCCCCAACGCGAGCAAGGCGATCACGCATCGGTTGAACCCCGGCCCGGAGCGGAACGTGCCCACCAGCCCCATCACTCCCAAGCCCATCAGCCCCGGACTGAGCGGCAACACATAGCGGACATTGTGATTTGGAACCAGCGTCCAGAATAGCAGGTTCGGCCACGTCCAGCAGTGCAACAGTTGGAGCAACCGTTGACCGCGATCGTCCCACTGCTTTGAAAACCCCGGCCGCAGCGTCAGGACGGCGAATGCGGAGAGGGGCAGGTGCGCCCCAAGCACGATGAGCGGATAGGTGACCAGTTCCGACCATGGGTAGCCCTTCGCCGCCAACTTGGGGGCAAAGCGGTAGGTCGCTTCAGCGCGAACCGTGTTCAGCAGCGTTTCCCAGCCCACTTGCTGGGACACGGCGAACACCCACACCGCACACCCGGCCACCGCCAAACTGACGGCGACGAGGTGCCTCCAGCCGAACAACAGCCGCAGATGGCCGCGCCACACCAGCAACGGGACCACAGTAAGGTAGAAGAAGGCCGGCGCGGGCCACTTCGTCAGGGTGCCGAAAGCAACGCACAAGAGAGCCAGGACCAGCAAGCCCACGGACCGCAGTCCAGAGCTTTGATCCGCTCGATCAAACAGGACCAGCGCCGCCGTCACCCAACCGACCAGCGTCATGTCAATCTCGGCGCTGGGCACCTTGTCCAGCCACAACACCGAAGTGGGTAACAGCAGCGCGGCGATGAGGGCCATCCGCTCCCCCAGCGCCGGGCGAAACAAACTGTAGAACAGAAAGACAGCCGCACTGGCGGCGAGCACCGACGGCAAACGGGCACTTACGGCCGTGACATCGCCGAATGGCAGCGAGCACAGCCCGATGGCGGCGTAGTGGCCCGGCGGCTTCGTGAGGAACGGCTCACCATAAAGAACAGGGAACAGCCAGTGCCCGTGCAGGCATTCGCGGCCGATGATCGCCCTGAGCGACTCGGTCCGGTACAGCGGACCGGCATTGATCCCATAGAGCAACAGGACGCCGCACCAAACGGCGAGGATGAGAATATGCGACCGGCGAATCGGCAACCCCCTCCTTGGGAAAATCCGAATTTCGAAGCACGAAATTCCAAAGCAAAGCAAGCCGCAGCGCTGTGTTCGTTTCGAATACGGGAGTGTGTGCGTCGCATTTCCCGAGCCGTCAGGCCGGGCAGCATTCCAGGCCAAAGGTTTGCGCCACGGCGGCGTTCGTCACCTTGCCGGCCTTGATGTTCACACCTTCACGCAGGGCGGGGTTCTCCTTCACGGCCCGCTCCACCCCCTTGTTGGCCAGTTGGAGCGTGTACGGTAGTGTGACGTTGGTCAGGGCATAGGTACTGGTGCGGCCCACCGCCCCGGGCATGTTCGTAACGCAGTAGTGAACGATGTCGTCCACGATGTAGGTCGGCTTGGCATGCGTTGTCGGCCGACTGGTTTCGAAGCAGCCGCCCTGGTCGATGGCCACGTCGATGACCACCGCCCGGGGCTGCATGATTTTCAGGTCAGTCCGGCGGACCAGGTGCGGAGCCTTCGCCCCGGGGATGAGCACCGCACCGATCACCAGGTCGGACAGTCGTAAACATTCCAGGATGTTCAGCCGGTTGCTAAACACGGTGGTGACGTTCTGCGGCATCACGTCGTCGATGTAACGCAGGCGATCGAGGTTGATGTCGAGGATGAAGACGTTCGCTCCCAGGCCGGCGGCGACCCGAGCCGCGTTCACACCCACCACGCCGGCCCCGATGATCGACACGGTTGCCGGCGGCACGCCCGGCACACCGGCCAGGAGAATGCCGCGACCGTCGAAGGGCCGCTCCAGGTACTTGGCCCCTTCCTGAATGCTCATGCGGCCCGCCACCTCGCTCATCGGCGTGAGAAGCGGGAGGGTGCCTTTGGCATCGCGGATGGTTTCATAGGCGATCGCGGTAATTCCGGATTGAAGAACGGCGCGGGTCAGGTTTTCATCGGCCGCAAAGTGGAAGTAGGTAAAGACCGTTTGCCCGGTCCGCAGGTGCGGCCATTCCTCGGGGAGCGGTTCTTTGACCTTGACGATCAACTCGGCCCGCTTCCAGACCTCCGCGGCGCTAGCGACGATCTTCGCGCCATTTTCCGCATACTGTTCATCGGTGATGCCGCTGCCGAGGCCGGCCCCGCTCTGGATAAGAACCGTATGCCCCGAGCGAGTCAGTTCTTCGACGCCCGCTGGCACCATGGCCACACGGTATTCGTCCGGCTTGATTTCTTTGGGAACGCCGACAATCATCGGTGCCTCGCAGTTGGGGGAGGAGTCGTGCGGCTATTGTCTGCAGGAGAATCTTCCAGAATCAAGGGGAAGTCGTCCGTTTGGGCCAGCAACCCCCTAACGGGAGTTCGCCCTTGCCGCCAAATGATGGGAGCTTAGCCGCCGAAGAACATCTTGCGGATTTTGCCCAGGAATGTGACGGGTGAGTTAGCGGGGTCCACGGTGCCCGCCCAGTGGCAGGTCGGGCATTCCTCATCGGGTTGGCCGGGTTCCACCAGTCGGCCAGTTCCACCGCAGGTGGGGCAAACAAACGGCATCCACCCGCGAGGTCCCACTTCGTAGTCGTAGACACCCGTGCCGCCGCAGAGCTTGCAGCGCAGTTTGCCCCCACAGGGGCATACCAACCTTCGCATCATGTCCGTGTCTCCCCATGCACTGTTCACGGCCCATCCTGAGGGTCCGCACTCACGCCGTCACTTCCACGCGGGCCTGGCGCTGACGATAGTATTTCAACCCGGGTATGAAGAATGACAGGGCAGTAATCAGTCCAAACAGCAAGATGTTCCAATCGCGGAAGAACGGCATCGGCATCACCACAGCTGCGAGGAAGTTCAGGGCTGCCCAGATGTAGAATCGACCGGAGAGAATGCCGGCGGTAAACACCATCACCATGCCGGCCGCGATGGCGACTGCCGGGGACAACGTCAACGCCGGCAGGGGAATGAGCCACTCGATGACGAACATGCCGATACTGGCGCACACCCCGGCCGCCCAGGCATGAGCAATTTGTCGCTCCACAAACAGCACGGGACCGGCCGCCTTGCGCAGCTGCCAGAGCACGACGGCCCAGGTCACCAGCCCGACCGTCCAGATTCCCAGATACCAGCCGTGAGCGGTCAGATTGATCCAAGCCATCGCCTGGGTAAGCAGGCACAGCAGAAAGATCATCAGACTGTGCCACATCCAGAGCTTACCCCAGTTCTCGAGAATGTCGGCGTGATGCGTCTCGCGGAACAGGCGCGACAGGAAGAAACGAAGCCCACTGGGGGCAGCGGTCACGGATTCACCAGCCGCATAGGCTTCGAGGTCGGCTGCGAGTGCGGCCGCACTTGGATAACGGAGTTCGGGCGGTTTCTGCAAACACTTCAGGCAGATCAGTTCCATTTCGCGGTCCACAGTGGGATTCAGATCCCGCGGCGGGACTGGCTCCTGTTCAAGTACCAGTAGAAGCGTATCGACCGGATGGGCGGCCTGAAACGGCGGACGACCGGTGAGCAACTCGTAGAGAATCGTACCCAGCGAATAGACATCGGCAGCGGGCGTCAAGTCCTTTCGCCCGGCTGCCTGCTCCGGCGACATGTAGCTGGGTGTACCAACGACTGCACCGGTGCGGGTCAGGCTACCCGGTGTGTCGATCCGCTTGGCGAGTCCAAAATCCGATACCTTTGGTTCCCCAATCAGCAGCCGACGCGAGCCGAGCGGTGAGAGCGAGGAGTCATCCGCGGCCGACTCACGCGAACTATTTGCCAGCAAGATGTTGCTGGGCTTCAGGTCGCGGTGCAGGATACCCTCATCATGAGCGTGCTGAACGGCTCGGGCTATGGCTGCAACAAGCCGAGCGGCCTCCCGGGGGGGAAGTGGGCCCGACGTGCGGACCAGCTCGGCCAGGGTCGGTCCGTCCACGTACTCCAGGCACAAGTACGCCTGCCCATCGGTGGTGCCGACCTCGTGCACGGTGACAATGTTGGGATGTTTGAGCCGTGCGGCCGACTCTGCCTCCGTGCGGAATCGAGCTCGATCGGCATCCGTGGCAAGATGCGCTTCCCGCACCATCTTGAGCGCAACCAGCCGATTCAAGCTCCGCTGGCGGGCCTTGTACACCACACCCATACCACCGCGACCAAGTTCCTTAACGAGTTCAAAGTCGCCAAACTGTCGCGGTAACGACAGTCCGCTTTCTGGGGCGGTGCGGTGATCCAACACCGCATGGGGCGCTGGGCCAGGTAGCTCGGGCTGCTGTACCGTGGTAGCCGGGCTGACGGAGCCGGCGTGGCGGGCCAGATGAGCAAACTGAGCCACCGCCCACAGTTCACGCAGTTCGCTGGCCAGATCGGGATGATCCCGCGCGGCCGCCTCCACATCGACGGCATGGCCCGCCCGCGCATCGGCAGCGAGTCGATCAATCAAAAGTGCCAGGCATTGGTCACGATCGGTGGTCATGGCACAATCCGAAGCTACGGCTCCCGGGCCAACCGGGCCGCATATTGGGCCAAGGCGTCGCCGGCAGCAGAACGGAATTCAGCGGCTTCTTCGATTTCCAGGCGGATGTAACCAAATGGCTCCCGTGGGTCGATTCGCACGGCCAGGTCCACCCAAACGCGACCCAGCTGATAGGTTAGCCAACCTGCTTCCAACGGCTCAAAGCGCGCCTCCGGCAAACTGGCCACTACCGTGACCGCCGGCCGTTCCGGGCGAACCAAGCGGGCCACCTCCCGCACGGTTGGTTTGAGCGAGGGATAGATCTCTTCGGGTGGCGGCGTGAGTTCCCAATCGCGGTCGTCGAGCCGGTAGTACAGCAAGCCACCCTCTTCGGTGAACCGAATTTCCAAGCGCGTGGCACCATCCCGCAGGGCGTTCAGGATGATGACATGCAGGTAGCGCCGGGCGTCCGGTTCAGCTAAGAGTTGATCGGCCGATTCAAAGACGAGCACGGTATCTTCCTACATCGATTCGGGTTGCCCACCACCGTCGGGAACCAGGACAGATCGCAGCCGACGCAAAGCCCGCAGGTAGCGCATCGAAGCGGCTGCTTCCGTCAGCCCCAGGGCGGCGGCAACCTCCTGGTTGGAAAGCATTTCATGATGCCGCATCAGAATGATCTCACGGTCATCGTCGGAAAGCTGGTCGATGGCAACGGAAAGGCGGCGCTGCAACTCCTGGCGGATCGCCTCGGTAGTTGGGGTCGCCTCGGTGTCAATCAGTTGGGCGACCAGCGAGACACTCGATTCATCGGCCCAAACGGGGCGAGCGATTGGCTGTTCCTTGTCCACGCTGCGGCGTTGGGCCAGGCGATGTCGGCGATGAGTATCAATGATGCGATCCTGAGCCAGGTGCCGCAACCAGAGGTGGAAGGGCATGTCCGGCTTTTTCAGATACTCGGTGAGCCGTTGATTGGCCTCAATCAGCACGTCTTGCACGATGTCGGAGGCGTCCACCCGGCGGGCAATGGCGGGATCCAGCCGCAGGTCGATGACCCGCCGCAACGGCTCCCGAAACTCACCGAGTAATTTATCGACGGCCCCAGGCGCACCGCTGCGGGCATCGTCCAGCAAGCGATCGGTTTCTTCACGGTTGGGCCACATATCGACATTGTAGGCAGGAGGGAAGGAACGGGATTGCTCTCCTGGCGAGCAGTCATACAGCAACAGGATGATACCCTGGACACCACCCCCGGGCACCACTGGACTGATCTTCGACTGCGACGGCACACTGGCGGATACCATGCCGGCCCACTACCGGGCGTGGAGGGCCATGCTCAGCCGCTACGGCATTTCGTTCCCCGAACCGCGTTTCTATGCGATGGGCGGCATGCCCACGGCCACGATTATCCAGATCCTGGCCCGCGAACACGGCGTGACTGTGACCGATCTGGACGCAATGGTTCGCGAAAAGGAACAGGGGTTCCTTAGCCACCTTGAAGCGGTTACGCTGGTCGAACCCGTTGCAACAATAGCAGCAACCCACCGCGGCAAACTTCCACTGGCGGTGGCCAGCGGCGGCTATCGGCTCACCATCACTCGCACGTTGGAGCGGCTCGGCATCCAACACTGGTTCGACACTATCGTGACGGCTGAGGACACACCCCGCCACAAGCCCGAGCCCGACGTGTTCCTGGAGGCTGCCCGCCGGCTTGGGGTGAATGCGGCCGGCTGTGTGGTGTTCGAGGACACCGATATCGGCCTGGAAGCCGCTCGCCGAGCGGGAATGCGGGGGATCGATGTTCGCCCCTGGACGGGACGGCGCTAAGTGGCGCTTGGGGTTGATCTCACGGTGAGGAATTCTGGACGGGGTTAGGTGCTCGGCGAGGCCGGGTGAAACTGCACGAACCGAGATCCCGATTCATCAAGCGTATCGGCCCACCGCTAAGTCCAACGCTCTACCCGTCAGCAGTATTTCCAGCCGAGTCGCCGTGGAAGCGGTTTTCGAGATCAACTTGCTCGGTGATGTCCCGTGCGACGGCGAAGAGGATCCCCTCCTCAAGGACGGGTTTGGCAGACCACTCGAACCACCGATAGCCCCCATGCACAGCTCGATACCGGTTCCGGAACCCACTGATTGGTAGGCCCCGCGCCAACTGCTCCGCAATCGCAATCGTACGCGGTTGGTCGTCGGGGTGGACGAACTCGATCCACGGCCGCGCGATCAGTTCCTCCGGAGGGTACCCCAGCACCCGGGTGAAATTGGAGTTGACCCGACGGAAATAGCCGTCCAGGCCGGCAATGCAAAATAGGTCCGGGGATAACTCAAAGAACCGGACCAGGTCGTGTGCGGCCTGACGAATGTCCGATTGCAAGAAATTGGTTAGGAGCGTTAACACTTCGCCGGCATCCCGGGGGCGATCCGCCGCAACGGGAGCTAGACAGCGCTTGGCCAAGGAGACCAGCTCCCGAGCGACGGGCACAGCATCCAATCGGTCGTAGGCTTCGCGCAGGTCGGCGCGAACGGCTCGGGAATAGACCTGCCGGAGTCGCTGACCAGGGTACGGTGGTTGACCGGTCAGAATCATGCACAGAAGACCCCCGAGGCCGAATACGTCGGTTCGCGGGTCAATCGAATTCGGATGCCCGAGAGCCTGCTCGGGGGACATGTAGGCCGGAGTACCTACAACGTTACCGAGGCGGGTTTCTGCCGACGGCTTGATCGACTCTTCAGGAAGCATTTCCTCAGGTGGAATCGCCTCACGATCATCACCGAGATATCGGGCAACCCCCCAGTCCATGACCTTGACAACACCAAAGGCGGCGACCATGACGTTCAGGGGCTTCAGGTCGCGGTGGATCACTCCATTATTATGGGCATAAGCAACGGTTTCACACACCCGCTCAAAGATGTGGAGGAACCGGGGCAGGTCGACTGTCGGGTTGGGTCGGCGGGCCAGCAAGGTGTCGAGTGTTTCGCCCGCCACATAGCGCATCACAAAGTACGGCAACTGATCGGGATCGTCACCGAGGTCATAAACGGGGACGATCCCGGGATGGAGCAATCGGCTGGAGAGACGGGCTTCGTCCAAAAAGCGGTGCCGGTAGCGCAGCTTGAACCGGTAGGCAGGCAAGAGCAACTTGATGGCCACATTCCGTCCTAGCACCGGGTCGTGGCCCAGCAAGATGATGCCCATCCCTCCCCGAGCGAGTTCTCGGATGATGGTATAGCGGCCGATACTTTTGAGCGGTTGGGGAACCAGAGGTACAAATGAAGCGGTTTCCGACTGAAGCAAAACGTCCATCGTGCCCGTGTCAGCGGAATTCGGCCCCGATTCAGACGGGAACACATCGGTGCGTTCCGGGTCGGTTGGGTCATCGCCTGGAACAGGAGGTTTTTCGCCCACAGCTGGCTCCCGTTTGGGGACTGCAACCATTCCGGGATCACGGCATCCTGCCGATTTTAGCGGAACAGCCAGCAGAGAGACCGGTCGGCCTTGCAACCGGTTGGGTGACATGCCACCAGTTTGTCATCGTCCACCAGTCAGGTGGTCTTGTCAACGGTCATTGCATCCTGGGTTGCCTCCAGGCCCGCTGGCCATTCACCTAGCGCTTGTTCACTGGTCGCAATGATCACGACCGCCGACATGTCGCCAATGTTATTCACCGTGGTTCGGCACATGTCGAGAATGCGATCGATTCCCAGAATCAATGCGATGGCCCCTGGTTCAACACCGACCGCGGCCAGCACCAACATCAAGAGCGGTATCGATCCGCCCGGAACCCCTGCGGCCCCGACCGCAGTGAGCACACACAGAATGACAATCACCACTTGTTCACTCAGCGATAACACTTCCGGCCGCATGACCTGGGCCAGAAACACGACCGTCACGCCTTCAAACAATCCGGTGCCGGCCATGCACATCGTGGCTCCTAGTGGTAGCACAAATGCTGCGATTCCCGTTCGAACGCCAAATTCGGTCTGAGCGACGCGGAGATTCGTCGGCAAGGTTGCGTTCGACGAGCTGGTACTGAACGCCGTGACGATCGAGGCACGAATCTTGTGGAAGAATGTTCGTGGCCCGATCCCGGTGAACACCTTGACGAACATTGGTAGCACGAGAAAACCTTGGATTCCCAAACCGATTAACACGACCAGAGCATACTTACCCAGCAGCGTGAGCAAACCGAAGCCAAACTGCGAGGTCGTGCTGAAGATGAGGCAAAACACACCCAGGGGTGCCAGTTTCATCGCCAAGTGAATGATGAAGACCATCAATTCGCCAATTGCTTCCAACAACCGGGTCACCAGTTCGGCTTTCTGTTTTTCCAGTTTTGTCAAGCCGATACCGATCAGGAGCGCGAAGGTGATGATCCCCAGCATCTCAAGGTTTGCCGAAGCCTGAATCGGATTACTGGGAATAATCTGTTTAACAAACTCGAGCATGGTGAATTCGGCAGTCTTTCGCTTGGCAGCATCGCCGCCGTAGGTTCGCTGCAATTGCGTGATCGTCTGGTCGGGCAACCCCTCGCCGGGTCGAATGGTGTTCACCAGCGTCAGCCCAATGATTGTTGCCATGGTGGTGATGAGCAGGAAGTAGCCGAGCGTTTTTCCACCTACCCGACCGACTGCCCCGATGCTGCCGATCTGAGCCACTCCGACCGAGAGAGAAGCAAACACCAAGGGCACGACGGTGACAAACAACAGCCGCAGAAAAACCTGCCCGATCGGCTCGGTGATGTTCGCGTTGATAAACTTGAGCCAGCCCGGCACACGGTACAACGGCTGAGCACTGGCATGAGCAACCGCCGCCCCTCCGGCGACCGCCCCGAACACCGGTTCGGGCGGCCGCGGCACCGCCTGGACCACCGCCAGATTCACCGCACAGCCAACAACCGCGCCAAGAAACAATCCGATCAGGATCCGGGTGTGCGGTACCGAGGAAGCGGCGGCCATGGCAACTCCACAGTGGACGGGCAGCAAAAAGTTGTAGACAGGATTTACTGGATTTGCCGGAACTCGTTCATCCCATAATCCTGTTAACACCGGTATCGTGTTTCCTCTGGGTCATCATGTACGACATCCTTATTCAGAACGGTCGGGTCGTGGACGGGTCCGGCTTGCCGTGGTTTCAAGCTGATCTGGCGATTACCGGGGACCGCATCGCGGCTGTCGGTCGACTGACCGGCGCACGCGCCCGCCTCTGCATCGACGCGACCGGGAAGATCGTTTGTCCCGGCTTCATCGATGCTCACGTTCACGGTGACCTGGTTCTGCTGGCGGATCCCATTCACGAGGCGGGAGTGCGGCAGGGGGTGACGACCCACATAGTCGGGCAAGACGGAGTTGCCTTTGCGCTGGGTTCACCGGATACCCAGGCGTACATGCGCCAGTACACTGCAGGGTTTAACGGCAACTTCCCCACCCCGGGTCACCAGTGGCAAACCGTTGCCGAGTACCTCGCCCAGTTCGACGGCCGCTGTTCGATCAACGTCTGCACACTCATTCCCAACGGTAACGTCCGCATGGAGGTGATGGGCCTCGACCCCCGTAAGCCAACTGGCGATGAATTGCACCAGATGCGGGCCATTATCCGTGAAGGCATGGAACAGGGGGCCGTGGGGCTCTCTTCCGGGTTGGATTACATCCCGAGTCTTTATGCCGACGAAGACGAACTGACGGAGTTGTGTCGGGAGATTGCGCCCTATGGTGGGGTCTACGTCACTCATATGCGTGGCTACACAGAGCAGAAGGCACCGGGGGCCTTGCAGGAAGTGTTCAGCATCGGCAAGCGTGCCGGTTGCGCCGTGCATGTCTCCCATTTCAATTGCCTGGCTGATCAAACCCTTCCGCTGCTCGAGGCAGCGCGGCAGGACGGGGTGGACGTGACCTTCGATCTGTATTGCTATTTGTACGGAAGCACCATCGTGGCCATGATCACACTCCCGCCAGAAGTGCTGGAAGGCGGGATCCCGGCAACGCTCAATCGGTTGAAAGACCCCAAGGTCCGAACGGAGTTGGTCGGCGCTTTCGCCCACCCGCGATTTCCGATTGAAACGATGCGCCTGGCGAGTCTACCGCACCCGGACTGGCAGCGCTACGAGGGACTGACTTTACCCCAAGCGGCTGCGGATCGCGGACAATCGCTTGTCGATTTTACCTGTGATCTACTCATTGCCACGAATCTGGCGGCAGGATGTGTGGTGCGGCACTTCCTCGCGCGACAAGAATCGGATATCCGCCGTTTGATGCGCCATCCCTTGATGATGGCCGGCAGCGATGGCATCTACATTGGTGGCAAGCCTCATCCGCGCGGCACCGGCTGCTTTGCCCGCTACTTGGGGCACCATGTCCGCAGTGGTGACTGGAGCCTCGAAGAAGCGGTGATGAAGTGTTCATATCATGCCGCGCGGCGGTTTGGGCTGACGGATCGAGGGTTGATTCGCGAAGGATTAGTCGCCGATATCGTCGTCTTCGACCCCACTACCATCGCCGACCGTTCCACCTACGAAGATGGGAAGGCTCTGGCGGTCGGCGTCGAACATGTGCTCGTCAACGGTGTACCTGTTTTGCTCAAGGGTGAACGAACCTCGGCTCGACCCGGCCGGGGATTGAAACGGCAACCAACTCAGGGCCAGCGTTAGCTATGAAACATCTGCTCGGGCTGGAAGGGCTTTCTGCCACGGAAATGAATCGCTTGTTGGATGCCGCCGAAGAGTTCGTCGGCGTCGGTGTTGGTAGCGTACCCAAACGGGATGACCTGAAGGGCAAGCTGGTGGTCAACCTGTTTTACGAGCCATCCACGCGAACCCGCGTCAGTTTCGGGCTGGCGGCCCGCCGGCTTGGGGCCGACGTGCTCGACTTCTCCCCCAGCGGCTCCAGCACAGCCAAAGGCGAGACGTTCATCGACACGGCCAGGAACATCGAGGCGATGGGCGTCGATGCCATGGTGATCCGGCATTCCTCGCCCGGTGCTCCCCATGTTCTGGTCAAGCATCTGCTACCCCACGTCCGGATCATCAATGCCGGCGACGGGGCACACGAACACCCCACCCAAGGGTTGCTCGACATCTTCACGATTCGCAAGCGCTTTGGCCACGTCGCCGGGTTAACGGTCGGCTTGGTCGGCGATATCGCCCATAGTCGGGTTGCTCGCAGCAATATTCACGGTCTCAAAACCCTGGGTGCTCATGTCATCGTCTGTGGCCCAACGACTCTCATTCCCACCGAGGTGGCCGATTGGGGTGTCGAAGTGGTGCACAGCCTGGATGCGATTCTGCCCCGGTGTGACGTACTCAATCTGCTCCGCATCCAGTTCGAACGGCAACGCAGTGGACTGTTCCCCTCGATCCGCGAATACCGCCTGTTATTTGGGATGAACGGTGAACGGATGCAACGGGCCAAGCCGGGGTTGCTGCTCCTGGCTCCCGGCCCTATCAACCGCGGCGTCGAAATTACCCCCGATGTGGCCGACGGCCCCCGCTCCGCGATTCTCGATCAGGTGGCCAACGGATTGGCTGTACGAATGGCTGTGCTGAGTGAATTGTGCAAACCGGGCTAACTGGGGCATCTCAATGAGTTTCTCATCCATCCCTGATTTCGGACCCGGATTCTCCTTGCACCCACCACGACAGTCGCTATCCTCCCACCCCCCGGTGGTCAATCAGGATGTTGTTCCAGTGGGTGGAGTGGAGATGGTTTGTTGGCCCGACCAGAGGCTGGTCGGAGCCGCTAACCTCTTCAGGCACTCCGATCCGAAGCGGTCGAAAGAGTGACTCCATCGATAGGACAATACTCGGACCGCTGTTCATGGAGGAACGCGTATGTTGTTGTGGAAGGCGTTGTTGGGGCTAATCCTCAGCGGTGGAGTTACAAGCCTCGCTCAGTATGCGGACTCGATACCTGATGTGCTGTCCTCACTCACGCTCAAACCTCAACGTGAGGGTGGGAATGAAACACTCCCTTGGCCCGGGTTGATGACCGGGATGTGCGAAGTGTTGCTCGAACACCTGTCGGTCCCTTTGGGAACGGTGTCCCCGTACCTAGGTGATATGCATTTGAAGGGGTAAGCCACCGGCTGCCACCACGGTCGGAGGTGAGCGTCAACTATCCGCCCACCTCAGCCGGATGAGTAAATTGACCAAGCCAACGGCGAGCTTGACGAACGAAGGCAATCGGCGTCGCACTTCGGGGTGGTCACGCCCAATTGCTTCCACTTATCGGGCACGAACCAGCAACCACACGGCCGATTTCCTGTCGTACAGAAGTTGCAGCCAACAGAATCGTGCGGGATCTGGTCAGGTACTGGCCGCATCACAGAAATTCGGCATAATCGGCTACAATTCAACCAGTTACTGACCGAAACGTATTGAATCGTTTTCCACCGGTCGGCAGGCGGTCTGGTCTGCCCCAACCTCCTCGATTACGAGTCAATGCAAGCGGATATCAGTCGTGCCACTGAAGGTCACTGGTTGAACAGTCAGCGTAACGGATCGTTCGACAAACTCGACACCAGTACTCGGAGCGAGTGACCATTCCCGGTCAGGTAGGAGCACGCATGCGAATCCTGGTCGTCGCCGATATCCATGGGAACCGGGCAGCCTTGGAGGCCATCCAGGACTCATTTGATCTGTGTGTGTGCCTGGGCGATCTGGTGGATTACGGCCCAGAACCGGGTCCCTGTGTTGAGTGGGTCCGACAACATGCGGCCTATGCAGTTCGCGGCAACCATGATCACGGCGTGGCCCAGGATGTCGCCATCACGGGAGCCGCCGGGTTTCGCTTCCTGACATCGGTCACGCGGCCCCTCGCGGTGGCTATGCTCACCCCGCTGCAGCGTCGTTTTCTGGCTGATCTGCCCACATCCCGGATGGTCACTCTGAATGGTAAGCGGTTTCTACTGGTTCATGCTACGCCGCGGGATCCCATGGACGAATACGCCGCGCCGGACCCGGCCTTCTGGCAACCTCGGATCGCGGATTTGCATGTCGATTACGTCCTGGCCGGACACACCCACCAACCCTACCAGCTCCAAGTGAACGGAACCACGGTCGTGAACCCGGGTAGTGTCGGACTGAACCGCGATGGCGACCCCCGTGCCTCCTACGCGATCATCGATGACAACGGAGTGCAATTAAAACGAATTTCGTATCCCATTCACGAGACCATCACGGCGACGACAGCCGTCGTCACTAATTCGGTCGCTTGCAAGATGCTCTGCGATATTTACCTGGGCGGAGCCTATGTGGGGAGGTGGCCCCGCAACGGTCAACCGGGCGGGGGTAACGACGATTCTGCCGCCAGTGAGAAATCGAATTAGCCCCGAACTCCCTGCACCGTCGTCTCAATTGGGGCTGGTCGATACGTCGCAAACGAGTTCTCGGTTTCCCACAACGTCACCTCAATGACCGGCAAGCCGTGCAACACGGCTCGGTCGTAGATCAACCGGGCAATGTTTTCGGCCGTCGGATTCACATCCAACACCACTACCGGTTCACCAAGGCGGCGTAACTCGGGCAGCGCCGGATCGTCGCGGTGCAAAATCATTCGATGATCCAGGGCTTCGTCGATCCAGGTGCCGATCACCCGTTTAATCTCGGTAAAATCGACTACCATGCCTAATCGGTCGAGTTGTGTGGTTTGCAGGGTGATGACGGCTTTGCCATTGTGCCCGTGCAAGTTCCGGCATTTGCCCTCGTAATTCAGGAGCCGGTGCCCATAGCAGAAATGGATCTCTTTGGTGACTGTGAACATAACCGTCACTCAGCATAGGAAGTCGGATCGACCAGTGCCGCCTCGCGGAAGCCCTGTTGCCGTTCGTGGCACTTGCTGCATCGGCCACAATGCTGGGTCCCGACCGGACGAATACACGAAAAAGTGAACTGCAACGGCAAATGCTTACCCCGGTGCAATACTTCCGTTTTGTGCAAATGAGCATACGGCCGGATAACCCGGACTCGACCGCCCACCGAGCGATTCACCGCAGCCGTATAAGCGGCAAAAAATTCAGGCGTGGCATCCGGGAAGGGATTCATCGCCAGCGGGGCCATCGCGAGTTCAGCTACCCCGTTCAAGTGGCACCAAAGCAGCGTCTTAGCGAGCAACAGGACATTACGACCCGGGAGAAAAACGTCCTCATCCGGTGTGCCAGCGGCCGGCACATTCTCACCTGTCATACTCCAGTGGTTACCGTAAAGATCAGCCACAGGTTGATCGAGAACTTGCAGTGGCCGCAGAGTCGGCGCGCAAATGGCCGTGAGGAACTGGTTAAGATGCGCCTGCTCGGCAGGCTCCCACAGCAAGCCGGTTCGAATGTAGAGCGGATAAACAGCGGGATAGTAACGGACGGCCTCAGCAGTCAGTATGGCGCTATCCAGTCCACCACTGACCAGAACGGCCAGTGGACCGGGGGGCGCAGCGGGGGGCCAATCCGGAATGGATTCGCTAGTCATTTCCCCCGCATTGTACACACGGTGACAAGTGGGTTTGGCCCAACTGCTTTTTTATTAACCCCCGGGTGGTCGACCCGGTGCGCCGGGGCCGCCCGGCCCTCCCCCCGGAAAACCGCCCGGCGGCCCGCCCGGAATGCCACCTGGGGGAGGCCCGCCGGATTGTTGCCCGAGGAAGAGGCTGACGAGGGCGCTCACGCCATTTTTCAGCAAGTTTGTCTCCATTCGGGTTCGGACGATGAATGTTTCGCCCGAGGATCGGAAGGACAACCCGTCCCGGAGGACATTGGCTGCTGTCTTACCGCCGCCCGACTTGTTGGCCAATGTTTTCCACCAGCGCGGCGGATCCTTTTCCTGATCCTTGATCCAATCTCGCTCATTCCATTTTTTGAGCATTTCACTGGCGGTCGTGGAGTCCTTGTACAACACGATAAATTCACCCCGCACCTCCCGGGATCCCACGCTGGCCTTGACTCCACAGCCTTGAGCGGACGACAGGATTCCGGCAATTTCGCGCCGGATAGCGTCCTCATCACTTTCTGAACCACCGGTAGCGATGCCGCCTGCATCACCACCGCCGAAGCCCCCTCCCCCTCCACCGCCCTGAGGCGTCGGAGCCGATAGCTTCGTCACGCTTCGTCCATACAGCATGAATTTCCAGGCCGTGCCTCGGATCACCTGTTTGCCCAGTGCACCTGATCGGTAGTAGGACGTGGCATCCAGATTGTCCTTGTTACCCTTGAGCATGGCACGGAAAACCGCATCCGGAACTGTACCGGGACAGAAGACCGCGATTCGATTAGTGGGCGCAAAGACCCGCGGGCTGGTATAGCCGAGGTCGGGAATGTTCGGGATGGTGTAATATTTGATTCCGTCGGCGGTGGACTCCTTAGCTCCGGGAAGCTTGCTCAATACTGCGGGATCGAAGTCCTCTTTGGTTCGCAGGACTGTAGCCTCGACAGGTACGCCATTACTGATGCCGTTTCCTTGCACCACGTATTCAAGAACGTCCTTGGTTTGCTGACCCATGGTCTTGGCCAAGGCGTCGGCTGCCGCCTTGAAAGTTCGACCGGAGAACATCTGCTCGCAATTCGTGTAGAAATCGGGATATTTCTGCAGGTGGCCGACGTTAATCCCGCTCACTTCGTCGCAATCAGCAGGGAGATAGGTCATCATCTCCTGGGACGCGGATTTTTTTGTAAAGAACCAGATCAACACGCCGGCCGCCGTGCCGATGATCATTAACGCGCCGACAACGATACCCACAATGACAATCGGTTTGGTTTTGCGTTTTTTCGCTTTGCGCCGCTTCCGTTTGAACGGTTTGGCCGACTCGCTGCTTGTCTTTTTAGCCTCTTCTCCAGATGGTGGTTTGTCCACGGCCGCCTGCTTGGGACGGGGTGCCTCATCGTCCGCGGAGCCAGCATGAACGATATTCTCGTCACAAGCAAAAACGTGCTGACACTTGGGACACTCGATTTCGGAGTCCGGTTCCGGGTTGACTTTTAGCCGCAACTTGGCTCGACATTCCGGGCAACGCAATTCGACAGCCATGATGAAATAATTACTCCCCACGATGACAGGCGCGACGTTGGGTTCAACTTGCCGATCGTACCGGGTTGAGGCGGCTCGGGGCAAGGGTTAACCTGCCGACTGGCTTGACGTTTCTGTGCCAACCCGTCAGGCTACACATGGTTGATCAATCCCTGACTCTTTAGTCCGGACTACCAGTTCGGGAGGTACTTCCCATGTGGATCCGTGGGCTGATGACACTGGGGCTGTTCGGTCTGGTTTGTCTGGCCGTGGCGGCCCAGGATCCCAAATTGCCGGCCAACGTGGTGCCGGCCACGTTTCGAGCTTACCTGGTGACCGACGGCCGTTTCCCCCCCGTCAAGATGGACGGAAGCGAGTCGCCCGATCCGCGTAATCGACAAGGGAAAATCCATTGTCTCGTTTGCGAAAACGGTTTGGCCCCAGTTGTCGCCATTTTCGTTCGATCCGACCTCGACACACTGAACCCCGGTGGTGGTTTAGCCAAGCTCCTCAAGGGCCTGAACGCCCTGATTCCCAAATATCGCTCAGACAAACTCGCCAGTTTCGTCATGTTCCTGCGCTTACAGGGCGGTACCAAGGTCGTTGTCGTCAAAACCAAACTTGCAGATGGTACCGAAAGCGAAACCAAGATCGAACAAGATCTTGAATATCCTGACGATGAAAACCGTGAAGCTTATGTCAAAAAGATTCAGGCTTTTGCTAATGCTCTCAACACACCGAACATCCCGTTTGGTCTGGCTGCAGAAAAATCCAAGGCGTTGACCGCTTGGGATGTGAAAGAAACCGACGAGATTACAGTTGCCTTCTACCATCGGCTGCGTATCGTTGGGCAGCCCTGGCGATTCGCCAAGGACGCAGATCTGACCGATGCCAAGATTGCCGAGATTCTCAAGACAGTTCAAAGTACCTTGACCCGAGAATGATGCAGATACGGATGCACGGCCCTTACAGCCGTTGAGCTGGGTATTTGCATCATGCATCCAGAAACTGTTGCAAAAACGGCCGGAGTGTCGCCGCCGGGTATAACACCCAGGCGTAGTCGCGGCGACGCAACACGTGGTTGGCCGTCAGCTCGAGCTGTCGATGCATCAACTCTTGCTCCGCTTGAGCGAGTTGGTCAGCCACGAAGGGCCGCAACTGTTGCGTGATCGCCTGCAACCGCCGAAACCAGGCCCGTCGTGCCGCATGGTCCCGGTGTGGTGGTTCTGCCGTTGCCACCGCTGCCTTGAGTTGAACCAGTTCCGTCGCTGTGCCAGGCGGCAAGTAGCGTTGAGGATTCCAGTACAAATCACGCATCAGTTGCTGGGCCTTTTGACAATCGCCCAAGGTGGTGGCAAATGGGGCGAGTGGCAAATGCACAGTGGCCGAAAGCACTTGATACACCGGCGGTTCGATGCCGAAGTAACTGCGGATGATGGTGTCGGTCACTTCGTCGTATTTGCCCCCCCCGATGCCGTGAATGAAGAAATCCCCTAGGCACACCCGGGCAAAGAGTGTCAATGTTAGCGCTCGGGGTCGCAAATTGGCAACCCCGCTGCGGGCCGTTGCCTTTTGGCGGTGTCCTTCACCAGTGTGGACCCAAAATGGAGCTTCATCCTCGATCAGTTCGGGCGCAGGATGATTACGACTGCGAACGTGATGGGTGGTGCGATAGGCACGGATGGCAGCGTTATACACTGCCTGGAAGCGAGGGAGATCGTTGAGGATGTGACGAGCAAAATGGGCAAACGCTACCGTTTGTGACAGGCGACTGACGGTGATCTCGGGATTCCGGCAGCCCCACTCCCACTCAACGGCACGGCGCACACAAGTGAACCGTTCACCAATCAAGCCCCGACTGGCTTGCTTCCACACTTGGGTCAACAACGGCTCATAACCCCAGTTCGCCCACAGTGGGGCGGCCCGCTCGGCAAACGTTCGGAATAGCTCGGCGTCGAGCACCGGGCGATCCTCGTATGGCTGAGCACCGGTGAAGGTGTCGTAAGCCAGCGTCTGGATATGGGCACCCTGGTCCGTCCGAACGGGGAAGTGGAGCGCGGTGGTCTTGAGGATATCGGTATCAACAATAAGGTGAAGAGCTGGGCATTGCAGTTTGCGAGCAAGACCGTTCAGGGCGAAATTTTTCACCCACACACCGGGATGGAACAAGTCCGGTTGGTGCCCCGACAGCACCAACGGGGATTCCGCGTCAACGGGTCGATCGGAGGCGGGCCAAGCCGCTTTCAGCACCTCGTGTCGGGCCAATCGTCGCAGCGAACGCAGCGGCAGATCATCGATCCGCACGTCGTCCCGGTCCAGCGCCCGGCGGTTGCTTTCGATCAGTCGGGGTACAGTGTCAAAATTCGGGACGGCCAGCACCGCGCCATCGGCAGATGGGGCCTGAAGTCGCGTCATCACCGCAACTCCGGGCACGGACATGGGACCGTACAACCAAAGGCTGGGAGGACATCCCGTTCGGCCGAGGCGAGCACACCACGATAGTAGGCCAGACGGTGTTCCGGGTTGTTCATCACGCCACCGAATGCCCGGTTTGGATCGAGGTATAATCGCGGCACGCCGATCTCTTTGACTCGCAAGCCCTGCCGCGCTGCTTGCACCCACAGTTGCAAGGGCATGCCCCATCCCGTTTCGGTGATGTTCAGCCGATCAAGAGCCGTGCGCCGATAGGCCTTGAAGCCACAAAACGCGTCGGTCAGATTCAGGCCATATCGTGCATTAATCTCGGCCGTGATCGTGGCGTTGATGAAGCGGCGATCGGTTGGGGCAGGAGTATCCTGACGGAAGTCGCGGAGATAACGGGAACCCGAGACAATATCGCAATCGTGAATCGCTTCCAGCAGCACGGGGATGCGGGCCGGTTCGTGTTGCCCATCGCAATCCATTGTTACGAGCACGTCATAATCGTGTTGACGAGCAAAAGCAAACGCCGAGATGAGTGCCGCCCCATAGCCCCGATTGACGGAGTGGTCGATGCGATGCAACCCCATTTCGGCTGCTAGCAGGGTCGTGGTATCGTCAGTTGAACCATCATTGACGACCAGAATCTCGGGGCTGTATCGCCGCACTTCCGCGAGTACCTCACGAACGTGCCGGGCCTCATTGTAGACAGGGATTGCGGTCAGCCAGCGCATGAGAGATGTCCAGTCCAGGGGATGGGTTCAAACGCACCTACCATTATTCGGTAGCTAGGGCGTCAAGACAATCCACTAGCCACCGCAACAAAAGAATACCTGGGGCTACACCAGAACTTACAAGTCGTTGGGGTTCGGCCGATTGCTCAGCGCGCGTTGACCATTCTCTTGTTGCTCGGACCACAGGTAGCAACGCGATCTACGGCCTGACGCAGTCGCCGAATTCCCTCATCGATCTCGTCGATTGACGCCACACCAAAACACAACCGACATTCGTTCCGTGGTATCAACCCAGTTTCATCAGCAACATGGGCAAACTCACCAGGTACATACAGAACACCGGTTTCGAGTCCCGCGGCCACCAGCGGACCAGTTGGCCCAGTCTCCAGCCCTTTAAATGTCAGCCAGAAGTACAACCCCCCGTCGGGGGTGGTCCACGTCACGTCGTCGCGATCGCGAAACTCCCGTTCCAACGCTGCTTGCATCACGTTCCGCTTGTGTCGATAGACTCCGCGGAGTTTCTCCACATTCTGCTGATATGCTCCGCTGGCGATCAGCCAGGTTAGGGCATACTGCACGAGGTTATTGGAGCCAAAATCATGACTGCTCTTCAGGTGCAACAGTGGCGCAAGCACATCGCGCGGCAGTAAGGCATAACCCGTCTTCAGCCCCGGCGAACAGGACTTTGAGAACGTCCCGGTCGTAACCACAAATTCATTGGTCGGATCGAACCGCTTCACACTGGGGATGTCGTCGCCAGAATAGCGGAGTTCGCGGTAAGCAATGTCTTCAAGGATCAAAATGCGGTGATTGGTGCTGAAGCGGCGAGCCAATTCGACAAGCTTGGGCCGGCGATGGGCTGCCAGCGTCAGGCCGGTGGGGTTCTGGAAGTAATCGACCGTATAGATCAGCTTGACCCGAGACAGGTCGCCGGTACGCTGTAATCGCTCGAGCAGTAATTCTAGGGCGTCGGTGTCCAGACCGGCTTCGTCCATCGGCACCGCCAGCACCCGGACTCCATGCGACTGCAAGAGACTGTGGTACACGAAGTACGACGGCGCTTCCGTGATCACGATATCGCCGGGGTCCAGCAGCAATTCAGCAAGCAAGTAAAGCAACTGTTGGGAGCCAGTGGTAATCACCACATCGTGAGCGGTCAGGTTCACGGCGGCCGGGTCAATCCCATCGGCTTGACAAACCAGTTGGAGCACCTGCTCACGGAGAGCTGGCAAGCCTTGGGTCGAACCGTATTGCAATGCTGCCCGGGCGGTGGTAGGGTTCGCCAGAACCGCAGCAACGGCCTCTCCGAATTCCTTGGTAGGTACCGAGTCTTGATCAACCAATCCGGCGGCGAACGAGATAAGCTGAGGGTTCTCCAGTGCCTTCTGGATGAAATAGGTGATAGGCGAGTCGGTAGTCCGGAGCGACTTCCCCGACCGGGCGATCGGAGCCGGCGGCATCGATAGATCCTTTCTGGGACAGTCGAAGTCCCGAAACGCACACGGCCCCGGAGGGTTGCTCCGGGGCCGACCAGGTTTTCAGAATGTGTCGGTGGCCCGGGGTTAAGGTGCGGCGGCAGCCGCGATCGCGGCCACGGCCAGCTGGGCAACCGGGTTTGCCCCTGCCACGGCAACGGTCAACAGTAGCCGGCTTGCAACCTGAGATATCATCGGCTCGCACCCAGTGGATCCAACGACTTTTAGTTATTTACTTCGCGAATCGGAAGCTGACAAGCAGAAAAGCGATGCCAGGCGGAGCTTCACGCTAACTCCGAGTTGGCCAAGCAAACACGGATACTGTTCAAGCAGATCGCTTCAGCCCCAGCAAAGCCTCCGGAGCATGCGCTGCCACGTGGGCCAAGAGTTTCTCCCAGGCATCGTCGCTGAATGAGATCTCCCGGGCCAGACGATTGAGATGCTCAACCAGTTCGGCTGCGGAGTCGTAGGGGCGCTCAGCCGCAACTGTATCCGCCATCGGAGGTTCGGGGTCTGCCTCGAGTCGCCGGATGACGGCAAGCAGTAGTGGGGGAAACGATGTGCCCCGTCCCACCCCCTTACGCTTGCCAGCCAGGTGCATCCACCCGACGGCTACCTGCCCCAATGCTCGGAGGTCGCCCGCTGGACTGGGATCAAGCGGTGCAACAGGTCCCGGTACCAGCCAAGGGGGTTCCCCAAATCCCGTCACCTTCAGCACACCCTCGGCGGTGAGCAGGAAGTTATCGGAGGTGAGTCGTCCATGCACCAGCCCTTGTCGGTGCGCGGCGTCGATAGCAGCTGCTGCCATCATCAGCAATCGCAGCCAGCAACCGGGATGAGCCGCTTGGGCAGGCCAGTCGGCACTGGAGAGCCCCGTTAGCCATTCCTGTACCACAGCTGGCCGGCCATTAATCTCCAATACTTCGGTAACCGCCGCCAGGTTTGGATGAGCGGCATTCCGCACCGCCGTGAACCGTTGCCGGAATTCATCCGGATGAATCGCATCCTGCATTTCGCTTTCGGCCAGATGCCGCAATAGGTAGATGCCGGGAGTTGCCGGTGCGGCTCGCGTTGGATCGAATACGCGATAAACCGTTTCGCGCGGCGTAACCCGCAGCCGGTCAATCACCCGGAACCGACCGAGTACCAGCGCATCGAGATTCCCCGCTTCGATGAGCGCTAACTGGTACAAGCTAATAGCACCACTGGCCAGCAGCACTTGTCGTAGCGTTCGTCGTTGCCGGCTAGCTTCGCTCCACAGCGAAGTGAGGGTATCGCGATCCACCAACCCATGCGACTGGAGTAATTCACCCAGTTGTCGATCGCCGGGATCCAGTTCCGCTTCAATGGCGGCTGTCGGGTTGCCCACGTTGGTATCAGTTGAGGGCATTTCTGCAGGTTCGTCTTCGGTATGCGCCAGCCGCGGCCGGGGCGGGATCGGCGACTCGGCTTCCCCTGAGCGCGGCCCCCAGTCCGCATTGGCTTGCGCCAGTTCACGGAGCTTCTTGCGGTACCATTCACGCAGGTCGGCGAGGTGTCGCTCCATTTCTACCCGGCGAGCGGTCACGGCATCGCGTTCCCGGCGGAGTTGCTCCGCCTGTTCCGCCAGTTCCTGCGTGGTCACGTTGACTTGGTGGGCTGCCTGGTCCACGGCAGCCTGCCGCGCATCGAGCCGGGACTGGCTTTGGGCGAGCGTCCGCTTCATCTCGGCGACTTGCCCTTGCCACTCGATGAGTTGCTGGCGGAAGGCCGTGACAGCCAGGCGATGTTCGGCCTTGGCTTGGTTAAGAGCTTCTTCCTGTTCCCGGAGACGCTCGGCTTCCTGGCGCACTTGGGTGCGGATCGCAGTGAGGTCCTCGCGGCTCATCCGGGCAAAGTCGTGCAGTTCATTGAGATGGCCACGGAGCAGCTCCTTAGCGGTCGCGAGCCGTTCCAACGCTGCACGCGCCTGCTCTTCCAACTCGGGAGCTTGCTGGCGTAAGGCGTTGATCTCAGCTGCAGCCTGTTCGCGGAACGCTGCCAGTTCTGCGCGGACCTGGGCATCGGCTTCGAGAGCCGCTGACCGTTCGGCTTCCCACACGGCTCGCGCCTGAGCCAAACTCTTGCGTTCGGCGGCCACGGCTGCCCCCACGTCCTTAAGCCGAGCGACTTGCCGAGCCAAGGTTTGCTCCTTGTCGGCATACTCGGCCGCTAGCCGCTCGACTTCAGCAGCCCGTTCTTCAATCTCCCGCCGGCGCAGGGCTAGAGCGTCCTCGGCAACGAGTCGATCAGCATCCAGGGTTGCGCGGGCTTGTTCCAGGGCAGTTCGGTCAGCGGCGAGTTGCCGCGCGAGTTCGTCCAATGACCTGGCTCGGACGTTCAGCTCCTCGGCCCGACGACGAAGTTGTTCTTGCAAGTTTTGCCGTGCTTCCTCGGCCGCCGCCAGGGCCGCTTCCCGCTCCCGAACAGCCACGCGGTCCGCCTCAAGCCGGGCCTGCAGATCCAAAGCCTGTGTCAAGCGACCTTTGAGCGCTCCAGCCTGCTCGGCGAACTCGGCAGCTCGCTGATCGAGTTCCGCTTCCCATTTCTCCAAGCGCGCCGCTTCCGTTGCCAGGGTTTCCCGTTGCTGACGAATTTCCTCCAGACTGGCTGCCAGCAGGGAATCGCGTTCGTCGAGTCGACGCCGTTCTTGTTCCGCATTGGCTTGAACAGTAGTCAGCTCCGCTCGTAACTCCTCAGCTTCCTGAATACGGCGGCGCAATTCGCTCAGCGCTTCGTCTTCGCGGCTACGGGCCGTGGCCAGCTGAGCCGCTTCGCGTTCAGCCTCCTGGCGGGTGCGGTCGAGCTTGGCCCGTAACACCACGAGTACAGCTTGCTGGGCTTCGAGTTGCCCAGCTCGCTCGGTCAGCAAGGCGGACTGGGCATCGAGCTCGGCCTTCTGACGATCCAGACGTTCCGCTTCAGCTCGCAAGCGATCCTGCTCCGCAGCGGCCAAGCGCACGGTTTCTTCCCACTCGGCGGCATCCCGCTTGAGTTGTTCGAGCCGCATGTCAACTTCGCGGCTCCGCTCAGCTAGCAAACGTTCCTTCTCTTCAATGGCGGCAGTCCGTCGCTCCAGTCGCACCAGATCATCCTGGAACTGCAGGCGGTCACGATCCAGGGCAGCTCGGTCCTCGTGAATCTGTTGGTGTTGGCGAGTGAGATGGGTTTCCCGCTCGGCAAGGGTTTTCTCCCAGGCTACCAAGCGTTCCGTTTCCGCAATCCGACTGGCCTCAAAGGTCTGACGTTCTCGATCGAGCACTTCGCGGTCAGCCGCAAGCAATTCTCGATCCCGACTCAGTTCCTGCTGAATCTCGTGACGGCGGCGATACCACAGAACCCGATCGGTTTCGAGGTCCTCCACTTGTTGGGCCAACTCGGTCTTGGCCGATGATGGTAATGGCTGGGAAATCGGTGGCGCGGTGAGAGGCGGCGGTTGGTCAGCTTCGAGGGCTACAAAGGTAGGTACCAGCATGGCGGCTGGCTGAATTGCAACCGTAATCACGATCCCGGCAATGGTTACGGTGTCGCCCGTGACGATGGGTTGCGAGGTGTTCGCCGGCAAAGCCGAGCCATTGAGCAAAACTGACAGGACGGGTGTCAGGCGACGGACGCGAACACCATCAGCTTTGCGAGTGATTTGGGCGATGACGGGTGGTAGGTTTGGAGCCGGCAAGCGTAAATCGCAGCCATCCGCGCCACCGATGAGAAACTCATCGGATCCAACCTCGTAGCTAACAGTCCGGCCCAAGCTAGTCCGCACGTCCAGCCGCACCCGAGGCAACTCGGGCCGTTCAACGGGCGGGTTGGGTGGCAGCGGGGCCATCATGGCGGTTTTCGCCCCGGGTCAAGCCGGGTGTACGTCCATGTGCGGAATCAGTGAGTTTGGAGATTGGAACCGATTCGGTCACCCGTGACAAGCCGAAGTGCGCCCCAAGTGTCCAAAGATCTTGCCCGATGAACCCTAAGAGCTGCTTGACCGTACATCCACTGACACCTAGCGTGACTCCATTCCTCCTGTAGCCGTTGGGATCGAGGTTGCCGTGAAGCTGTCTGCTCCGCCACCCCCACCGCCGGAACCCGAAGAGAACCGCAATTCGGAGCCGGCTACCATCACACCGCCCACCGATGCTCCGGTCCCCCCACCGCCTGCCAAGCCGTTGGCGTGGCCAGCGTGGTTTGCCAGTGCCGACTTTCTGTTGGCCGCGTTAGCGGTTGCACTGGCGTTTCTCGTCGCCTCATTCGTGGCACGCAATTCCGACATCTGGCTGCACCTGGCAGCAGGCAAACGACTGTTTGCAGGCGAGTATATTCCTGGCACCGATCCGTTTAGCTACTCGGCGGCGGACCGGCCTTGGGTCAACCATAGCTGGCTTTTCGATGCCGGAGCCTATGTGCTCTATGGTGGTAAGGGAATCGTGTTAGTTCTGGCAAAGGCATCAGCTGTAGCCCTAGCCTTTGTCTTGTTGATCGGCATTCGCCGCTCTGGGTTCTCGCTCTGGCCATGGGCCGCCGTCGCCGCTGTGGCCGCCATCGCCGCCGCCCCCCAGATGACCCTGCGGCCCATTATCGCCTCGATGCTTCTGCTCGCCGTCACCCTATTTCTGCTCTTTCGCCTGGAACACCGCCCCGGGTCGTGGCGTTTCCCCATTGCCATCGCCATCACATTCTGGTTGTGGTCCAATTTCGATGACTGGTTCCTGTTAGGTCCGTTCACCCTCGCCCTTGTCCTTGTGGGTGAATTGATCCAGAAACACTGGCTCCGTTCCGCAGACAAGCTGGACGCAGTCGAGCCGATCGGCCCACTCCCGGACGTGCCGACACTGGCCAAAGCGTTGGCAATCGGTGTGTTAGCGTGCATGCTCAACCCCCATCATGTGCGTGTGTGGGAACTGCCATTCGAGCTGATCGGCTCACCCGAGGCCCGGCTGGACCCGCGGTTACGTGTGGTGTTATGGAAGCCTTTAGATAGTGAATACACGAAGCTGGCTGGCCTGGGATATAACCTGAATGGGTTGGCCTACGGCGTGCTATTCATCGGCGGTGGTGTGGTAATGGGGTTAGTTAGCAGCCGCCTACGAATTGCCCTGCTGACATTGTGGATCGGCTTTGCGGTATTGAGCCTGTTCAGCCTGTCTGCCATCCCGTTTTTTGCCATCGTTGCCGTGCCCCTGATCGCCTCGCAGTTAAATAGCCTATCGGCACGAGTCCAGCTCAAATCCTGGGGCGACCCGAAAACCCGCTTCATCTTGCTTGGGTCAGCCGCTGGGCGCGTGGCATGTGTAGCCGCCGCGTGCGTTGCCTGCGTGCTGACATGGCCAGGCTGGTTGCAACCAGCTTCATCCAATTCGGCTTTTAATCGCCGCCTGGGTTGGGGCGTCGAACCGGATCCCGGCTTGGTTCGTGCTGCCGAACAACTGCAAGCATGGCGGGACAGCGGCCAGTTGCCCCCTGAAGCCCGGGGGTTGCTTGCCTCCACTGAACTGGCCAATCACTGCGCTTGGTTCGCTCCGCACGAGAAGGTGTATTTCAACGGCCGGTTCAACCATCATCGCCCTGAAATCGCCCATTACGTCGCTGTCCGCGCCGGGCTGGGGCTGTTCCGTCAGGAGGAAGAAGCCGACGCCAAGAGACTGGAGCAGACGCTGGAAAAAATTGGAGCCGACTACGTAGCGATTACGACCGGCCCGAGCGACGGAGAGCGGTTGCAGCTGCTGTCGCGTCTGGCCTCCATGCAAATGTGGATCGATCTGGATCAGTGGTCGCCCTGGTATCTGGATGGTCGCACGACAATCTGTGGCTGGCGAGCCGCGCCGGGCCGTGAAAAGGCGACCTTCGACCGCTTGCGGATCGATCCGGTCTACCTAGCGTTTGGCCCGGCGGTGGTGCCGCTGCCACCGGGTATGACCTCCCCCGTTCCGCCGGCAGTCGGTTGGGAGGGCGAGTTTCTTCGAGGGGTCGCCCTGCCCCCCCCCGGTGCGGACGAAGCGCTGGGTTGGCTGCGTTACAAGGAGTCGTTGCGTCAGCGGCAAAGTGTGCTGGAGCTATTGGCCCGTTACTGGTGGCTCTCAACTCCCAGCCCAACCGGGATGTCGCTCCTACGCCTGACGAACATGGCTTTCTGGCCCTCACCCCCAGCCGGCCCCCTGACCGACGAAGCGGCAGCGGGTACATTCCTGGCCCTGCGGGCAGCTCGTCGCGCCATCGCTGCCAATCCGGATCACCCGGATGGGTACTTCGCTCTGGGTCTGGTGCTGGGCGAACCGAGCTTGCCGATGTCCGAGTCGGATCGCATCCTCGCGCAAATCACGGCATTCCGTCAGTGTCTCGTGCGCATGCCCACACCCGAGAATTTCAAGCCGGGAACTTTCGCTGCTTCGCCCACCGAGGCCGCCGCCCAATTGGCGCAACTCCACCTGGGCCGCCAGATCAGCGCCACGCAGTATGCCGGTATCCCCATCGATACCCTGGCGCTGTCCCCCTTGCTGGCCAACGATGCCACGGGTTTCCTCTTCGAGATCAACGGCCAACCCCGATTAATCACGCCGCTGGAACTGAGTCAACAACCTCCCAGTGTCCAGAACGAGGTCCGCCGGGCAGGCCGACCGCACCTGTTGGCCCTCGATCTGGGGCGGGAGTATCTCGTTTTAGCTAACCAGTATGCCGCGCTGGAGTGGAACAATCTGGGCGATCAGGTCAAGATGCAGGTCGATCGGCTCAAGGACTGGCTTAAGCGGGTCGAATCTGAAGTCGTCAAGGCCAACACCACCTATGTGCGGGCCTCCGGTCAAATGAAGGTTCGCGACCAGGTGCGGACAGCTCTCCGCAACAATCTGGTGGGCGAGGCACTGCGGATTCTCAACGATAAGGACACCGACCTGGCCCGTGATTTCGGCCCGGACATGCTGGAAGTGGCGAACCTGGCCCTGCAGCAGGCTGCGTTGGAACTGGCCTTGGGTCGGCTCGAGGATGTGGGCGATCGTATTGATTTCGCCTCTGCCCGGATCGAGTTGGCTTCCGCTCGCCCTGAATCACGCATTCTGGCTCAGGCACTTCAGGGCATCATCTACGAAAAACTTCTCTTCGAGGGAAATTACGCCGAGGCCGGCAAGCTAATGGAACGGCTCGAAGGTGGGTCTCTCGACGCCGACCCAGCCAAGAGCCTCCGCGATAAGTTCGACCCTCGCTTCTTCGTCCAGCTCAAGGACCGGCTGGTGACCTGGATTTATGCCGCCCAGTTCCTCGCTCTGCTATCCCCGACACAGTTCGATCTTGTCATCCGAGGGGGTACCCCAGAGGCGGCCCTGGGGACTTATGGCCAGGATGCCTCGGGTAACCCTCACCCGGGATTCTTGTTCCTGCAGCAAAACTTAGCGAATCGCCGAGCTCGTGAAGCGGAGTTCTTCTTCCGTCGGGGGCTGCTATCGCTCATGGAAGGGGACATCGCCACCGCCCGCACCCGCTTTCTCGCTACTCGACAACCGGCTATTCCGGAGTGGGGTTTACCCGAGTTCACCAATCCGACCGCAGAGTTATATCTGCGATTGATTAATCAAGCCGCGAAGAAGGGGAAGTGACGGCCAGCAATTTAACTCGGCTCTGCCCCCTCCGCCAGAATCCGAATGCGGGCATCGGCTTAGTTGTCATCACACTCAGAACCGTCGGGGAGTCTTTCGTACCTGCCTGCTTGATTGAAAAGGCGTTGGGGCTGGTCAGTCACGGATCACGGTGAAATTGGAGTTACACTCATGTCTAGCAAGTGGATCGTGGCCGGGGTGCAAATGAACTGCGTCCTGGCCGATAAGCCCGCGAACCTGGCTGTAATGACCCGCAAGCTCGGTGAAGCGGCCGACCGAGGAGCCAAACTCGTCGTCTTTCCCGAATGCGCCTTAACCGGCTACGGGTTCGACTCGCGAAGCCAGGCCGCCACCGTGGCCGAACCAGTGCCGGGCCCCGCCGTCGAGACTATGGGCCGAGAGTGTGCCCGCCGGGGGATGTGGGCCGTCTTCGGTTTGCTCGAATCGGCCGGCGACCGACTGTTTAATGCCTGCGCCCTGGTTGGCCCCAACGGCTTTGTGGCAAGCTATCGCAAGATTCATCTGCCCTGTCTGGGGGCGGACCGCTTCATCGACCCCGGCGATCGCCCGTTCGCTGTTCACGATTTGGGTGGCCTGAAGCTTGGCATGAACATTTGCTTCGATGGCAGCTATCCGGAATCGGCCCGCATCTTGACCCTGCTCGGAGCGGATCTCGTCGTACTGCCAACCAACTGGGCCAGTGGAGCCCGCAAGATGGCGGAACTGGTTTCAGCCGCCCGGGCCTGGGAAAACCACATTTATTACCTCGCGGTCAACCGTGTCGGCGACGAGAGCGGTTTCCACTACATTGGATTAAGCTCCGCGGCCGACTACCTGGGCAACATTTTGCACTTCGCACGTGAAGATGCTGAGGAACTGTTCATCATCGAGATCGACCCGACCGCCGCTGCTCAGAAGCGGGTTGTGCATTGCCACGGCAGCTACGAAATCGATCGGGTCAACTGGCGGCGACCGGATCTCTATGGCCTATTGGTGGCCGGCGAGCCGTTCAAGGGCCACTTCAATCACTCGCGGTGATTCATTCTCCGGGAGTCATGCCCACGACGATGACAAAGTGAGCCGCCTGTTCGCCGATTTTGGAGTTTTTCACCTTCTCGAAGTCAACCGTGATCGCATCACGGAGCTTACCCTCCGGCACCGCACGCCAGATGCCATCCTTGGGGTTGCCCGGGTGGCCCTTGATATACATCTGCGTGGTAAGCAGGTGTCCCCGCCCCTTGGTAATCTTGAAATGGATGTGTGGTGTCCGGCCTGGATAGGGGACCGGCTTGATGGTGCGGAAGTAGTATTCCCCACTGCTGCCGGTTAGGAATTTACCGTACCCCTGGAAGTTCTTGTCCTGTTTATCCTGCTTACCGCTGCTGTCGTCGGTGTGGAGATACACGCCATTGGCATCGCATTGCCAGATTTCGACCAAGGCATTTTTGACGGGATTACCCTTAATGTCCAGCACCTTGCCGGTGAGGTGCGTGATCTCGCCAATGGCTGGCGTAATCGTGTCGTTGATGATGAGCAGGTCGTTGTCGGTATCCAGTGGGAGTTTATTGGGGTAAAATGGTCCTTCGGTCTGGCTTGGGGTCTTGGTGAGTTCCTCGGCAAACGCGCCTGGGACGGTCCAGAACGGCACCGTGGCCACGGATGCCAGGAACAACCGGCGGTCGGGCACAGGAATGGACGAACGCATGAGAAAGACTCCGGAAGTAAACTGGGCACCCTTTTCTAAGACAGAAACGGAATGTCCGGCGATCGGCGACAAAATACTGAATCGTCGCAGTGGCTTGATAGCTGGTCCAGTTGATGTTAGCGACCCGTGTCCTAGCGAATCGGTTTACTTGAGCCCCGCAAGATAGTCGGCCAAGGTTTTGATTTGCTGGTCATCAAGTTTTCCAGCGAACCCCGGCATGGTCGAGGTCGGCTTGTGACTCTTGGGATCGCGGATGTGCTCCGCCAACCACTCCGCGGTACGACCCGGTTCGCTGCCCACATGGGATAGGTCCGGCCCCTTGCCCTTCCTGCCGCTACCGTCGATGGCATGACACTTACTGCAGTGAACGTCGAACACACCTCGTGGACCGCTGGCCTGGGGGCTACTCGAGGGAACCACCGGCGGCGGCGGGTCATCGCCGCCCGTCTTTTTGTTGCACCCGACTACCCCGCCAAGTAGCACGACCAGAACCAGCTTCAACAGAAACCGATACCGTACCATAGGTTCTCCTGAGCGAACTATCCACATCCGGATTCGATACCTGTACTGCTCAACGAATGGAACTTGAGCTTCTTCGTGAGCTCTGCTTAACTTTTCAGACCAAGCATACGATCCAGCGAATCGGCTGTTTGGTAAATCAACGCCTCGGGGTAATAGGTGTAGGGATGGAAGTACTCAAAGGTGAGGTAGCCACGATACCGGATCCGATCAAACGCCTCCAGCACAGCCGGCCAGTTGGTTGTCCCATCCAGGAGCGGCCGGAACGCCTCGAGCGATGAATCCGTTCCTTTTTTGTTGAACTCCTTCAAATGGACATTCTGAATCCGCTGACCCAGTTGCGTGATCCAGTGTTCCGGAAATTGATACTGCATAATGTTACCCGTATCGAAGTGAACGCGCACCCGATCGCTGTGGAACGAATCCACGAATTCGATCATTTCGCTCGGCGTCATCAGGTAACCATTGAAGAAGATGTTTTCGATGTTGAGATACACTTTCAACTTCTCAGCCGTGGGTAACAGGGTGCGGATCGCTTGGCGGGCCCGGCGGTCGCACACATCGTTGGGCACCGGTTCATGGTCGGTTCGCCATGGGATATGAACCGCACCCGGCACGACCAGCACGTTCTCGGTACCCAGTTCGTGCGCGGCCTCGGTCATCTTGGTGGCCAGTTCCAGACCCCGAGTTCGCTTGGCCGGGTCGTTACTGGAAAGCGGATAGGGCCAGAATAGGAACGAACACACCCCGCTGATGGCGATGCCGACGGTGTCCGCCAGTTTGCGAATCGCCGCGAATTCCCTCGGGCCTGCCTTGGGCGAGAGGTCGTTATCGAGGTCGTAGTTCAATTCGATACCATCAAAACCGGCCGCCTTGGCGAGTTTCAGGCATTGTTCGAGGTTCATCTTCTCGGGATACGGGAACGCCCACAGATTAATCGATTTCTTGAACGGGTAGCGGCGGGCAGGCCGGTCGTCCTTCTGCACAGCGGCAGTGAATCGAGTGGCTCCGAACACCGCCGCCGAGGAAGCCAACAGTTCGCGCCGATCCGGGTAAGGGCCAGACATGGCAATCTCCAGGAGAGAGTTGAGAATGCTTGATCGCACCGTCAATCATCGCTGATGGCGGCTGGGTTGCAATGGTCCACCGGGACCAACCCTGAGCTTTCAACGGTTGGGTTCATAAACTCTAAGAAACGGCGACTACCGCGGAGCCGGTCGCTCGGCGGGCCGTATCCATTCGACGAGGGCTTACCCATGTTTCTGCGTCTGTTTACTGTCGTCCTACTCGCTGGTGCTGCCCCAATGGCTGCTCGCGCTGCCGATGATGAAAACCCCTTCAAGAACGTCAAGGTCGGCGACTACGCCACCTATAAGATGACTACCAAGGTTGCCGGCTTCGATGTCGCTGGCACCATGACCCAGTCAGTCGTCGAGAAGTCGGACAAGGAAGCGAAGATCAAGGTGGTCGCCAATATTAACGGCATGGACCTGCCCGCTCAGGAACAGACTATCGACCTGACCAAGCCCTACGACCCCACCAAGGTTGGCGGGCTGCCCGGTGGTGGCGAGGCCAAGGTTGAGAAAGGCAAGGAGGGCAAAGAGAAGATCAAGATCGGTAACAAGGAATACGAGGCTACCTGGACCAGCTACAAGGTCAAGGCCAACGCCATGGGGCAAGACATTGCCGCCGATGTCAAGACCTGGATGTCCAAGGACGTGCCCATGGGCATGGTCAAAATGCAAATGACCATGGATGTCATGAACATGAAAGTGGAAATGACGATGGAGCTGACCGAGAGCGGCAACAAGAAGTAATCGTAGATTCTGCTAATTCAGAAGGGCAGGCACGAAAGCCTGCCCCACCTGCCTGATCAGACTGGCACCCAGGACTGCCCGCCGATTCATCAAGCCACATCTAATACCGGCATATCACCTTCTTCCCTCTGATCTCTTAGCCAATAGTAGGCTGCTTCTCTGAGTACCAAGGCGGTTCGGATTGGTCGAATCGACCATGCCCGAGTGGAAGATCGGAGCAACTTCGCCCACTGTGCTCAGCCTTCCACCACTTCTTCCTCGGCTCCTTCTGGAGTCTCCGGCTCAGTGGCAGTGGCCGACCCCACATCTTCGTCCTGGCCTTCGCCAAACATCAACAGCAGCGGGGCGGCAACGAAGATCGAGCTATAGGTACCAACGAGTACTCCTACCACCATGACAAACGAGAACAAGTGCACGCCTTCGCCGCCGAAAATGTAGAGCACCAAAGAAACCATGAAGACGATCGCAGATGTCAGAATGGTCCGGCTCAGGGTCTGGTTCACACTCTCATCGATCATCGTCGGGGTCAGTTTGGGATTCTTGCCCCGAACTTCCCGAATCCGATCAAACACCACAATGGTGTCGTTGACCGAGAAACCCACAAGGGTGAGCAGTGCCGCTACGGCTGCCAGATCAATCTTAAAATCTTCGATCAGCAGGAAGTTCATACCCGGCAGATCGAAAATGTAATGGCTGACGGCAATCGCCCCCAAGGTAAAGCACAGGTCGTGGATCAGGCAGAGCACGGCAGCCAAACCGAACGTCCAGTTGCCGAAGCGGAACCACAGATAGAGCAGCACCGCGATCCAGCTCGCCAGAATGGCATAGAACGCCTTGGTGCGGATTTCGCTGGCCAGTTGACTGTCAAACACCTCGAGCCGTTCCGGTTCGGGAGAAGCGTTGAAAGCAATCCGGGTACGGTCCAACAGTTGCCCGAGTTCGACCAATTGTTCGACAACGGCGGGGCTGGCGGCCAGTTGCTGTAACCGTGCCTGTCGCTGCTCGAGTTGTTCCGGGATCGGTGGAATCGCTTTCAGCTCATTAAAAGCCGGATTGTCGGCCACACTCAGCCGCATGCGGGTGTAGCGATCGCCGACCTTCGTGGCCTCATCGCCCGTCAGGGTCAGTCGAGGTTCAGCGCGGCTGATCGCCAGTTCCCGCTCCAATAAGCTCCGCACGAAGTTGAGCGAGGTGGGACGATCGAACTCCAGATCAACAACCGCCCCTACGGCCACGGGAACCGCAACTTCCGCCCCCTGCCCCGATTTCACCAGGAATTCCTTGCTTCCGTCGGCCGTCTTCTCAATGGGATAGCTCATGGTGGCTCCATCCACCAGCGGCTTGCCGGAGTCGTCCCGCAAGAGGCGGTCGAGATTGGCACGCACCAGGTCCTGCTGCTTCTCAGTCGTGCGAATCGTGAAGTGCCGACTCTTGCCTTCCGGGTAGCTCTCTCCGCTGCGGAAGGTTTGCTCGACAGAAACATCGGGCAAGCGACTCGCACGGGTCAGAACATCCTGTGCCATCGCCGCCTCGTCGTAGTTGCCGGCCGGACCTGGTTTCTGATTCAGCGTGACGGTCGCTTTCTGGCCATCCGCGTACTGGATCGTGTAGATATACCGATTCATCGCCGCGATCTTGGTCTCCCGCTCAGCGGGTGTCTCGTTGGCCGTTCCGATCGGCTTGTTCTCCCATTCCACGGCAACCGGTGTCAGACGCTTTTTCTGGTTATCTTCGCTGAGTAGTTCCCGGAACCCGAGTTTGCCGTCGCTGGTTGTGGTCAGGCCGCGTTCTTCGCCTTCGCGAAGTTGACCGGCAAACACGGTGCCACCACGGAAGTCCACGTTCAATCCCGCTTCGCCGCGATAGAGGAACAAGGCCAACCCGGCGAGCGTCAGCCCGGCAGTGATCGAGAAGAAGAGAAAGCGGTACTTCATCGGCTGGAAGTTGGGCTTCTCGAACAGCCGGAGCATCCGCAATTCGGTAATCCACTTGCGGTGCAAGCCGTAGTCGAAGATCAGCCGAGTCATGTACAGGGCGGTGAACAGGCTAATAATGAGGCCCAGCGTCAGCGTGATGGCAAAACCCTTCAGCTGATCGTTGCCGAAGGTGTATAGCACAATCGCCGTGAAGATACTGGTCAAGTGCGTGTCGATAATCGTTGGGAAGGCGCGGTCGTAGCCGTTGCGGATGGCGGTAATGAGGTTCGCCCCCTTATTGCGTTCTTCCCGAATTCGCTCGTAGATCAGCACGTTGGCATCAACAGCCATGCCCAGCGTCAGCACCAGGCCCGCCAACCCCGGTAGCGTGAAAGCAGCGTTGACGGCCACCATGAAACCCACCGTCAGGAGCAGATTGGCAAACAGGGCGATGCACGCCACCATCCCGGCAAAGCGATAGTACACCACCATGAACACCAGCACGGCGATAAACGCCAGTCCGATGGCTGTCGTGCCCTTGCGGATGGTATCCGCACCCAGTGTTGGGCCAATGGTGTTTTCGGAAACCGGCTCTTCACGCAGTTCGGCCGATAACGAGCCGCTGCGGAGGATCTTCACTTGTTCGTTGACCTTGTCACGGTCGAACCGGCCCGTGATCTGGCCACGGCTGGTAATCTCGCTCCGGATGCTCGCCGCGGAGACCAGCCGATCATCAAGCAGAACAGCCAGTTGTCGCTCCATGCTACCCGTAGGGCGGTTGCGGCGGGTCAATTTGCCAAACAACTGTGCACCGGCTGCGTTAAAGCTGAAATCGATGGCAGGATTGAACTTGTCGTCCTGACCGGCGTTGGCTGTTAACGTGATGTCGCCTTCCACCTTCAGCGAATCCCGCGGGTCGTCGGGGCGGGTATCTCGTGGTGTAACCCGGGTCAGGATGAAGTACTCATACTTCTTGGGATTGAGTAACTCGACCGCCTTGGGGCTGGCTAGCACTGCGTCGTAGATCTGGGCGTTGGTCATATCCTCGCGGATATTCAGTTCGGGAAGTTTGCCCTCCCGCGCGGCTCGCAGGGCAGCCTTGACGACTCGATCGCCGTCGGGGGAATTGGCAGGCACGTCGCGGCTGAAGAGAAAGGCGGTAGCCGTTTTGTCGTCGGTGACCGGTGCGGTGTTCGCTACCGCGACAATACGACGACGGGGATCGGTCACATTCTTCCGGGCTTCCTCCATGGTTTTCCAGAGAATCGATTGCCCTTCATTGGCATTGCTCAGCCCGATGTCCCGCCGATATTCGGGTCCGAGTTCAACCCACTGATACTCAACCTTGGCTGTCGTATCGTTGATAGTGACATTGAAGCGACCAGTAGGGCCAGGCGGCGGCTTGCCCTCGCTGGCCAGATCGTTCAACTGAGCAACGCTCAGGGCCGCCATCGTGTCGCGGGCAGCGACGATGCCATCGGCATCATCCACACCATTGGCCAGAATGCGGAACTCCAGCACACCCATCTGGGAGATGAGTCGCTTGACTTCCTGAATCTCCTCAGCCGTCAGATTTTCCTTGGCTCCACTCGAGGGGCTGGCAAAGGGGCTGGGAAATGGCAGGATGATCTCGAACCGGGTATCGCCAATGGGGCGAACGGTGACGTTCTTGATATCGGTCGGGTCGATCCGCCGCTTGATCTGGGCCGCCAACGCGTTCATGTCGATCGGTTCGACCGTCTGACCCGCTGCCCGGGCCACGTCCTCGCGATTTTTCTTTCGCTCCAGGTTGATCTCGTAAACGAGAATCGTGCCACCGGCCAGGTCGATCCCCAGCTTATACTTGTCCAGCCGCACCGCGAAGACAGCGGCCACCAACATCGGGATTAAACAGATGAGCAGGCCGCGGAGATAGTTCCGTTGCATTTCAGTAACCGTTTCGAGTTTCGCGTTTCGCGTGAACGAGTTTGGAGTTTCGAGCTGGCGTTCCTGTTTCGCCCCGCAACGGTGCCCCGTCCTGTCGGGAGCCCAAAAACACGAAACGCATTACCCGAAGCTCAGCCCTTAGCTGCCTCGGCTTCGTCGGAGCCCAGCAGTTGAACAATCACATTCCGCTTGATGCGTAACCGGGTGTCCTCGGAGCGAATGACCACTTCATCTTCACCTTCCTTCGCGGAGACCACCACGCCGATAATCCCGGCATTGGTCAGCACCTTGGTGCCCCGCTTGACACCGGCCAGAAGCTTTTCCTGCTCGCGCTTGGCTCGCCGGCTTTGCGCCGGCATGACGACAACCATGATGAACAACATGACCAGGGCAAGGATGAACAGCGGAGCCATGGGACCGCTGAACGGCCCAGCCGGGGGCGGCGGATCTTCAGCGAACACGGGAAGCAAAGTCGTCATCGTGGGATACCATGTGGATCGACGCGGAGTCGCAGCCCGGAGGGGTGCGGCCAAGTCCGTCGCAACCGAAATCTCAGTCTAGGAATCGTCCTTCCACCGGGCAAGGTAAGTCGCGACGAACACCGTGAAGCGGCCGGTAGCAATTGCCGTGCGGGCCTCCCGCATCAGCCGCAGATAAAACGCGACATTGTGCATGCTCACCAGCGTTGGCCCCAGCATCTCCTCCGCGGCGAACAGGTGATGCAGATAGGCCCGCGAATAGTTCGCGCAGCAATAGCAGGTGCAACCGGACTCCAGCGGGCGAGGATCTCGCCGGTGCTGGGCATTCCGCAACCGGACCGGGCCATCGGCTGTGAAGGCCAAGGCGTTGCGACCGTTGCGAGTCGGCATCACACAATCGAACAGATCAATACCAGCGGCGATCCCCACGAGCAGGTCCACCGGCCGACCAACCCCCATCAGGTAGCGGGGTTTGGCCTCTGGTAGCAGGGCGGCGCAGGCGGGTAATGCCGCATGCATCTCCTCGGGTGCTTCCCCAACGCTGAAACCACCCAGTGCGTAACCGGGGAAATCCAACGCTACCAATTCCCGGGCACAGGCTGCCCGCAACTGTGGGTCTCGCCCACCTTGCACGATGGCAAACAACGCCTGATCCGACCGCCGCTGGTGGACCTGGCAGCGGGCCGCCCACTTTATTGTCCGCTCCACGGCTGCCTGAAGCCGGGCCGGGTCTGCATCGGCGGGGGGGCATTCATCCAGCACCATGGCGATGTCCGAACCGAGGTTCTCCTGAATCTCGACGGCCCGTTCGGGGGTCAGTTCCAGCAAGCGGCCGTCGATGTGGCTTTTGAATTTTGCGCCGTGGTCCGTGATTTTGACCTGACTTGCCAAGCTGAACACTTGAAAGCCGCCCGAATCGGTGAGGATCGGGCCGGACCAGTTCATGAAGCGATGCAGTCCACCCAAGTCGCGAATCAGTTCGTCCCCTGGTCGCAAGGCCAGGTGGTAGGTATTGCCCAGGATGATCTGAGCGCCGGCGGCTCGCACCATCTCGGGGGTTAACCCCTTGACCGTGGCTTGCGTGCCCACGGGCATGAAGATGGGGGTTTCGACGACCCCATGCGGTGTGGTCAGCAGCCCGGCGCGAGCGGCCCCATCGCGGTGCAGCAGCGTGAACGAAATAGCCATGGGACCATGATAGCATGCAGCTTCCCTCCGACCGGCATCACTTAATAGTCCGGGATCACCTCACCGTCGTTGCGCATGCCTAGCAATTCCAATACAGCAGAGTTAATCCGTTCCGGTACTGGTCGCACCCCACCATCGGCAAAGCAGAACAATACGATCCCGGGGTGCAGACTGCCGAACTTCCAGCCGGTATCCCGAGGATCGGTCGTAAGCGGATAGGTGCGTGACGCGGCCCGACTCGAGCATTGCGGATAGTCGCCATTGTAAATTGAACAATCCCACCAGCCGACGCCTTCCCTGCGCAGCGGCACCTGTTTTTCACCAACCAGAAGCGTATTGCTCAGCCCATCGGTGATGCTGCTAAACGGCAAGCCGTGGCTACCGCGCTGAAACGTGGCTGTGAGCACGGGTGTCGCCGGTGTTACCCGGTCGCTACCGGTTCGATCAACCACAACCGCATAATCGCCCAATGCACCGGGCCGATGTTGTCCATCACCGTTCGGCCAACTGGGCACATCACCGGAACTACTGGTTGGTGGTTGTGTCGGCACACTGCGCCGGCTGGGGCAGAAATACCCTTTCACCGCAATTTCGCGAACTCCCGGTGGCTGCTGGTAGTACAGCTCGTTGACCCGCCAGCGACGGTAGAAATTGTCTTGCTCCAGGTAAGGCAGCAGCAAGACTGCCCAGGTCACCGTTCCGGTTTCCCACGGCAGTACCTGATTGGCCGAGATCGGCACCGGCACGACATAGGGCAAGCGAGTGGGCGGCAGCCGCTCGAAGTCGTTGTGGTGCATGTGCATCGCCAATCCGATTTGCTTGAGGTTGTTCGCGCAACTGATTCGGCTGGCGGCTTCGCGGGCCTTTTGCACAGCCGGTAGCAGCAGACCAATCAGCACTGAGATGATCGCAATCACCACCAGCAATTCGATCAGCGTAAATGCCTTGCGTGCCGACATACTTCATCTCCCCATGTGTCGTGCTCAGGGCGTTCCAACGCGACCGGCGAACGGTCCGATCTGAAACCGGATCTGCTCCTGGGGCAGACCAACTGCCTGGCCCGGCAAGATTAGCCGCAGCGAATCGGCCTTGGCCGGCGGCGCGGCAAACACGAAGCGCATCTCGGCCGCATGACCGGGGAAGATCCGCTCCATCGGCAACACCGGCTCCGGGGCCCAGCCGTTCTCGAATCGCACCGGCTTCAGCACCTGACCCGTCACGGCGGTGATGGTCAGGTCGTCGGCCTGGTTGGTTGCCCAACCGGTGAGCATCACCGGACGCTCCACGCCGATGTTCGCCACACGCACGATGAGTTGCAGGTACGCCTCGTTTGTCAGGCGTTTAGCTCCTTTGGGACCGATCAGTTCAATCGGAGCAACGGTGGCCGAACGGACCGTCACTCGAACATCCTGGAATTCCCAGGACGATTGGCTTGAGTCCAGCCAATCGTTGGCGCTAATCGGCCGCGCGGTTCCGCTGCCGTGCTCGATGGCCACGGGGCCTTGCGGCGTGTCGCTTACCGGGTTCCGCCAGGGGTCGAGATTGAACCACGCCGGCAGGAACAACACCCCGATCAGGATCAGGGCATGCAACCCTATGGCCAGGCCGCCGTAAAGCTTTGCCCGCCCTTCGGCTCCCAGGGAAGCCAACCCGGCGAGAAATCCCACGCCGGCCACGACCAACGCGATGATCCGCCCGAACGGGAGCTGGGACGTTACCACCGCGACCCCCACCAGGATCAGCCCGAGCAAGCCCAGCACCTGCCCGGGATCGGCGGGTTCGGCCGCTCCGACGGAATCCCCCACGGGCGAGACCAGGGGAGCCGGTCCAGACTTCGACTTTCGTCCCGGGCGGTCATCCCTGACTACCACGGGCGACGGCTCCGTCGTCTCCGGCAGGGCCGTACTCGATGACGATGCCGAAGTCGGGACGGTTACCGATTTCACCTCAAGGGCCGGCGACGCGGCCCGGGTGGTTCCGGCGGACCAGCCCGGCAAGCCATCGGATGGCATCACGGTAAAGTTGCTGCCGCACTTGGGGCAGGTGACGCTGGCTCCCACGGCCGTGGCCGGCGCACGGACCCCACCGACACGGCAATACGGACAAATGGCGACCAGAGTAGGCATGGCAATACCGTGGATCGATCAGGTCGAGTCGCGTGTGACCGGGAACATCCTGGGCCAAACGCCGTGAGATGATGACCTTTTCCTTTGTACACCTGGATGCAACTGCTTCCCAAACCCATTTGGTTGGTGTTGGCCACGGCACAAACATCGCCACAGCCTCCACTTCCCTTGCCGCACAAGCGGGCACCAGAGCAACACAGCCAGCCCTGGCCCAAGTATCGGGATCCCACCTGTTCGCTGACGCCCGGGGTGGGGTTGCCGAAAGGCTAGATCAATCGGTAAAATGCCATCCTTCGGCATGCATGTTTTCAGGCCAACTCTCGTGTGATCTGCCGACACGCGGCAAGGGTTGGCGGGTGGTTCAGGAGCCGACACCGACCCCAACTCTCTCCAGTTGAGAACGTCCGCCGATCGCGACGATTTCAACCCACGTGGGGTGTTGGTTCCGCATCGGCTCGTGGAGACTGACGTGACGGAACCTCTAATTGATTTGCGGGCGCTGCTAATTGAGCGCGAAGACTTCGAAGGCGGTATGGTCAGTAAGTTGCGCGAGGGGCTAGCCCAGGGCAGTGCCCAAATTCGCAATCTCAAGGAAATCACGGACATCCTCCAGAAACGGCTGGCGGTTGCGGCCGGCCCCCAGCAAAAGAAACTTCATCTGAAACTCGGCATCGCGTCTTACTTCCTGGGCCACATTCGCACCGCGATCGAGCACTTGAACAAAGCCGAAGGCCCTTTGGCTGCCTTCTATTTGGGTCAATCCCACACGTATCTGGGCCAGGCCCGCGCCTATGCCGACGACGACGGCGACCGGACCGACCATTTCGATGCCGCCCTGAAGGCCTTCGACCGGGCCGAGAAGACCGGCTACGCTGCCCAGCAAGTGCAACTTCTGAAAGCCGGTGTGTTGCGGCTCCAGGGGCAGCTGAGCGAAGCCAAGGCGATTCTGGCCCGGCTCAAGGATGCAGCGGCCCACAACGCCGAGTACTATTACCAGGAAGGGGGTGTGGCCGAGGTCGAAGGCGACCCCGCGCGGGCGGCCCGGTTCTATGAACGGGCCGTCGAACTCGACCCCCGCCATGCCGGAGCCTTGTTCCGCCTCGGCTTCCTCAACGACCTGCAAGGCAACGACCCCGAAGCCATCAAGTACTACGAGCTCTGCCTCAAATACCCGCCCATTGGCAAGGGGGTGCTGTACAACCTCGGCGTTCTTTACGAGGACAACGACCAGTACGACAAGGCCACCGAGTGCTTCCGTCGTCTGACCCGGGCCGATCCCCGCGATGAACGAGCCAAGCTGTTCGTCAAGGATGCGGAAGCCTCGCTGAGCATGTATTACAGCCCGGAAGAAGAACAGCTCAATCAGGCCAACCGCCTGGTAATGGAAATTCCCATCACCGACTTCGAGCTGTCCGTCCGCAGTCGCAATTGCCTCAAGCGGATGAACATCCGCACCCTCGGCGACCTGACCCGCGTCACCGAATCGCAATTGCTGGCCAGCAAAAACTTCGGCGAAACCTCGCTCGAAGAGATCCGCGCGATCATGAATTCCAAGGGTCTGCGGATCGGCCAATCGCTCGAACAGGGCCAACACTACGAGTTCCGCTACCGGCCCACGCAGAACCTGAGCCCGGAAGAGCAAGCCGTGCTCAACAAGCCGGTCACCGATCTCAACCTTTCGGTGCGGGCTCGCAAATGCATGAACCGCCTGAACATCACCACCCTGGGCGAACTCATTCAGCGCACCGCTGATGAATTGCTCGAAGCCAAGAACTTCGGCATGACCTCCTTGACGGAAGTCCGCGAGCGGCTGCAACAGTACAACCTGAAGCTCCGCGGCGACTGACCCGGCCCGCTTCGCCGTTGAAGCCGGGATTCCGGATGGCCTGGGCTTTCTGGGCCGACCGGAATTCCGGCCCACCGCTTCGAGAATTGCGAGCCGCTTACTCGGGTTGGAATTCGCAGTCCTGGCGGATCTGCACGAAGAGCGTGGCGAGCTGGTCAATAGCGTACAACGTGTTGGACACGGCCTGATCCAACTCCTCGACGATCTTCTCTTCATGGTCCCGGCGGACCGCATCGTCCCAGGCGTCGCAGGTGGCCTGCCAGCGGGCGCGCGCCGTCTTTTGGGCATCATAAATCTGGCTCCGGGTAGTACCAAATCGCATGGTCCGGTCTCGCGGGAATCCGCATGGGGTTCAGGAACACGGATGATCTCCAACTCCGTAACGCTCACGCCCCCGGCTCCGGGCTGGCCGGCGACGAGCTGGGCCGCGGCGGCGGGGGCGGCGCCACACTGGGCCCCGGGGCATAATCGGGTCGCAAACCGGCATAGCTCTCCAGCAGGGCAATCCGACGCGCCAGATCCGCCAGTCCCTTGGGCAATTCCGCGTCGAGGAAGTTCCCGAGCCGACGAGCCGGGCCGGTGTAAATTTCATCAATCTGCTTGGGTAGCCGGCCGATCCATTGCCGGCATTTCGCCACCTGGTCCTCCGCATGAGCCAGTCGAGCCTGCGCTTTCCGCAAGTTCTTCTCCTGCACCGTACAATCGGGTTCACGCCCATCCCAGGTGGGCATTTTGCGCTGGGCCAGTTCCGCCCGGGCCCGGGTTACTTCGTCGTGACAATCCCGCACCGCTCGTTGCCAGCGGGCCAGCTGCTCTTCGAGCCAGTCCGAGGCGCGGCGAATCTCCAGGTTGATGCCGGCCAGGGCTTCGGCCAGTGTTTCGCCGTAGCTGGTCAGGGCCGCTTGCCAATCCTGCAGGGCCGCGATGGAACGAACGTCAGCGTGGTCGGCCATGAATCACCGTTGCGAGAGATAGTCTTCGATGCGTTCCGCCTTGCGGAGCAAAAAGGGAATGTGCTCCGCCGAAACTTCCAGAAACCGTTCCAGCACCTGCATGGTCGCTTCGAATTCCTGGCGAAAGCGCTCGTGTTCCTGGTCTCGCCACGAATCGCCCAGGCTCAGCAACTGCCCATGCAAGCCGACCAGCCCCGCGTGCAGATCGGCATTAAAGCGTTTCAAATTCGTGGCAAAGCGGCGCAGCTCCGCGGGGTCCACAATCGCCTGAGACATAACCGAAACCTTTCCGCCCATTAGGGCAGCTGAAAACAATCGAGGGGGCAGGCTCTCCACCGACTTGGCTCAGCGGTCGCCGGGATTCCCACCCGCCCACCGCCCCGCATAAACAACCCACCTCGGAGCGGGCCGATGGCTACCGCGACGGACCGCACGGGCACCCGCTCCCACGGCAAACCCCACCGCGACCCGCCACTGGAATTATAACTGATCACATTCGATGTAACCAAAACGTTCTCACGAAGACGTTACTTAACGTAACCATTTCCGTAACGAACGATATTTGCGAACAGATGTGTTTGTCGAGCCGCGGGAGCGACTTGGTGAAGGTGATCGGGGAAAATAACGTCCGAGCGTCCCGCGGCTTTGGAGGAACAGGTTGTCAGGCGGCGGTTCCAGCTCGTCTCCGTCGCCAGCCATAGCCGACTAAGGCAAGGGCACCGCTGGTCACCACGGCGAGGCTGGCTGGTTCGGGCACGATCTACACCATGGCCTGATTCACGATCCCAGCGGCACGCACCACCTCTGTCTCAGCCCAGCTCTCGGCTGATGCGTTCAGAAGAGATGCGAATGCTCTGTGTTCGACCGTGGATCAACCGACCTCTTCACCGAAGATAACACTCTTACGAAACATATGCTGCCAGGGCCAATACTGGCCTCGGTCTTGCCTTTCACCTAAAGCGACGCCGGTGAGGTCAACGTCACCTTAGCCCCATGCCCGTTCATCACGTGCAAGGTTGGCACAGTGCAATTGTTTCACTCTGCTGGGATGTTCTTCCTGGAGGGTCGGCTTATTCGCCTTGGGAAGCACCACTGGGGCATCCGTAACACGCTCCCCAATTCAACTCTAATTTGTTCAATAGGCAGTCAATACGTATTTTACGTAATCGTCAGTTTTTCGGTATGCCCATATTCATGCTGCACAAGAAGTTAGCCGCTACGCGCAATGATTCTTGCGGCTCGGGCTCCAGGCAGTGAGGCGCGGAGCAGGCCGCGCCCCTGTGGGATACCGAATCCCCTTCGGCTGAGCTCCGGTTCGCGCCGGGGGTGTTTTCAACTCCGCGTCCACGGCATGCGCAGGGTTCAATTGAAACACGCAGTTACCGGCTAGCCCATGCGCTTTTTCAACTCCGCGTCCACAGCGTTGAGGTACTCGTCGGTGGTCAGGTAGGGAGCTTGATCGCTGATGAGTAGGGCCAGATCCTTGGTCATTTTGCCGGCCTCGACCAGATCGACGCAGACTTTTTCAAGGGTTTCGGCAAACGTGACCACATCCGGCGTGTGGTCCATCTTCCCGCGGTAAATCAGGCCACGGGTCCAGGCGTAGATACTGGCAATGGGGTTGGTGCTGGTGGGTTTGCCCTGCTGGTGCAGGCGGTAGTGGCGGGTGACGGTGCCGTGGGCCGCCTCGGCTTCCACCGTTTGGCCATCGGGGCTCATGAGCACACTGGTCATCAGACCCAGCGAACCGTAACCCTGGGCCACGGTGTCGGATTGCACGTCGCCATCGTAGTTCTTGCAGGCCCACAGGTAGCCACCGTTCCACTTCAGGTTGGAAGCCACCATGTCGTCGATCAGGCGATGCTCGTAGGTCAGTTGTTTCGCATCGAAGCGGTCCTTGAACTCGGTCTCGAAGACCTCCTGGAAGAGATTTTTGAAGCGGCCATCGTACACCTTGAGGATGGTGTTCTTGGTCGAAAGGTAAACGGGGTAGTCGCGGCCCAGGGCATAGTTGAAGCAGGCGCGGGCGAAGCCCCGGATGGATTCGTCGAGGTTGTACATGGCCATGGTCACACCGCCACCGGGAGCTTTGAACACCTCTTTCTCGATGGGCGGCCCACCGTCGGCCGGGCTGTACGTCAGCTTCACCGTGCCCGGGCCGGGAAAGAGAATCTCGGTTGCCTTGTACTGGTCGCCGAAACCGTGACGCGCCACGACGACGGGCTTGGTCCAGTGGGGCACCAGCCGCGGCACATTGGCGCAGACAATCGGCTCGCGGAAGATGGTGCCGTTGAGGATGTTCCGGATGGTGCCATTGGGCGAGGGATACATCCGTTTAAGGCCAAACTCCTTGACCCGGGCCTCATCGGGGGTGATGGTGGCGCACTTCACCGCCACACCGTACTTCTTGGTGGCCTCGGCACTCTCGAAGGTCACCCGGTCGTCGGTGGCATCGCGATTCTGAATCCCCAGATCGAAATATTTCAGGTCGATGTCGAGGTACGGGAGGATGAGCTTCTCACGGATTTTGTGCCAGATGATGCGGGTCATCTCGTCGCCATCCATCTCGACGATGGGGTTCTTTACTTTGATCTTGGGCATGGCAACCAGCTCCGGTAAGCGAAAGAATACATGCTACCATATCTTCGGCGAGTGACAGTGGACACCCCGCGTTTGCATGGCCTGGCTAGCCGCGAAACACTCGCTGGGGAGCGATCCCCCGCTAGGTGGAGTGAGCAATCTGATGCCGCTCGACGTGACTTGCCCTCAGTGTCGGTACGTCTTCCCGGTGACCGAGGCCCAGCACCCGATCGAGGTGCCATGCCCCCATTGCGATGCGGAGCTGATAGCCGAGTTCCGCACCGTGCCGCCACCGGTCGCTCCGGGGCAATCGCCCTACGAATTGCTGGTGTCGCGCGGGCGGCCAACCCGTTCGCCACCGGGTCGCCTGCGAGCAACCCCGCCATGCCGTCCGGACGTTAAACCGGAGCCGCACCGCACCGGGAGTTCGATAGCGGTGGTGATCCTCGCCGGCATTGGTGCGTTGCTTGTGACATTGGCTGGCTTGACTGTCACCGGCTACTACCTGTTCGCCAACCGGGAACGCGCCGGGGGCCAAACCGACACACCCGCACCGGTGAACACCAAGGCCTCCCGGAGCGGGGCGACGATTCCCGGGGGCAGCGACGCAACCAACCTGCCCGCCAGCCCCGGCGTGCGGCGACCCCAGCGGTAGCATCGTCACCGCCCGCCTCCCACTCCGCCCCCGATGCCGCGCCTGGCTTGGCCGGCGGGTGCTCATTTGATCCGCTGCGGGTTGACCGGCACCAGCGTCAGCCCGGGTTCGACGGTGGGCGGCAGCTTGGGCTTGACCTGCTGGCGCAACTCGAAGGGGTCGGGAATCGTCACTTTGAGGAAACCGGCCGGCACTCGGGTCAGCTTCAGCGGCGGGCCAACGATGGCGGCATGGCCCAGTTCGACGGTCGGGTCGTCCAGACTGACCCGTTCACCGACGGGGCGGGCGAGGATCGGCAGCGGCGGCGGCGGGCTCACATCTGGGGCTCGCTCCACCCCAGGGGTGCCCTGTGCCTGTGAAACGGCGATCAACCCCAGCACCAGTGTCGAAAGCAACATGGGAAACTCGCGGTTACGGGGGGATTGCACCGGCGACTCGGCCGGGCTGCATCACTTCTTCGCTGGTACTTCCAGGACCAATCGCACCGGCGTGCCTTCCTTGGGCAGCGCATCCGGGTTCACATCCAACTTGAGGAACTTTTCTTCCTTCATCGTCCAGGTGGTTTGCAACACGACTTCGTCGGTCACCGGGAACAGGCAGATCAGACTGCCGGTGATATCGGCACCATACTTCTTCTCGTCGGGCTTATTCGGATCCACCGCCGACTGCACCGAGCCGGTGAAGATGAAGGTCATCTTGGGCGGCGGCTTCTTCGTCTTGGGATCCCAGAGGATCTTTTCCAGCGGCTGTCGCCGGGTGCCGCCGGAGGCGTCGGGTACCTCGATGGACACATGGACCACCGGACCTTCCGCCTTGGCCCCTTCGCCCTTGGCCGGCTTGCCGGGCTTGAGGCCCAGCGATTCCAACGCCTGATGCACCTCGGAGGGGTTCACGTCGATGGACACGACGATTTCGTGGGCTTTCTTGCCCTTGGGATGCGGCCAGCCCGCGACGAGCTCGATGGGATAAACTTGATCGAGCACCTTCCGGGGAGCGACCTTGGCCGGGATACTGACCGTGCGTTTGGCTGAGTCCACCACAATGTCACTGGGGGGGGCCTTTTTCTCCTGAGCAACCGCGGGCGGGATTAGCAGCACCAGCCCCAGGACGAATGCCAGTCGTTTCATCGGTTGTCTCCTCGTTCCCTTCGGGTCGCGGCTCTGCGGATCTGCACTCACGACAGACCACTATTTCTGGCCAATGCACACCACCACGGTGTCTTTGCCGAGAAACGGGCCGTCGATGTTGCAGGTGGCGACGACGAGCTTGCCGCCGTGAACCGTCACGCCGCCGTACACCATGCCGGGTGCGCCGCCCTGTTTGGCCAGCGGCAGTGTCCACTTCACCGCCCCGGTCTTAAGGTCCAGCGCGTGGATCGTGCCGGCCAGATCGGCGACGTAGGCGACTCCGGCAGCCACGGCCGGCGGGGCGAAGAAGGGCGTCTTGGCATCGTACAGCCAGGCCCGCTCCCCGTCGGTCAGCTTGAAGGCACGCACCTTGCCGTCGGTCGCCGTGCAGACGGCCAGCCCGTCGGCGACCGCGACGCACCCCAACACGCCACCGGTGGGGATTTCCTTGCGCCACTTCACTGCGCCCGTCTTCAGGTCCAGGGCAGTCACGTCGCCTTTGGCACCTTTGAGCTCCTTGTAGTAGTAGCCCACCGAGCTGCCGGGGACGAGGGCCAGCTCGCCGGCCACCGTCGCCCCACCCCACGGGTTGTACGTCAACTCGCGCTTCCAGATGGTGTCGCCCGTCGCGGCATGCACGGCATAGAGCGCCCGCTCACCGATCTTTTCCTTGTCGAGATACGCACTGGGCACCAGCAGCGTGTCGCCGGCGAGGTTCACGGGGGCATCCACGTGCCATTGGCCGGCACCTTTTTGCCAGAGCTTCTTCGGCGTGAATTTGAGGAGCTGATCCTCGCTGGGGGGCAGAGCGAATTCGTCCTTCTTCGCCTTGGCCTCCTCGTACTTGGCCACCAGTTCCTGCCACCGCTGATCTTGCATTCTGGCGACGGCAGCGAAGTCGTACTCCTTGCCGTCGAGCAGGGCCTTCTCCAGTTCGACGCAGATCACACCGGCCCCACCGCCACCGACAAAGACCTTGCCCCCCGCGATGGTCGGCGCGCCTTCGATGTGTACCGGGTTTTTCTCATCGCTGGCCAGCACCAACTGCCACAGTAGGCGGCCGGTCGCGGCCTGCAGGCAGGTGAGCACCCCGGTGGCATCGACGTGCATACCCTCGCCAAAGACCAGGGCCTCACCGGCGACGGCGGGCGAACTGACCGACAGCAGCCGCAGGGGTGGGCGAATCTTCGACCAGACCGGCGGCGGGGCGGTCGTACTGGCCAGCGGGTACAGGGCGACCTGCGGCTGATTGAACCCCGAGAACCCCGCGATGCACACGCCGTCCTTCACCGGGACCGGGGCGGCAACCACATGATCTTTGGATTTCAGCACCCAGAGCACGGCGGGCTGGTCGGGGCCGGGGCGACCATCGGTGTTGCCGGTGCGTTGGGCGTTGCCTCGGTACGTCGCCCAGGCCGGAGGATCTGCTGCCGAGAGCGATCCACAGATTGCACCAAGAACACAGATTGAGGACAGAAGTCTCGACCTTTGCATCTCGTCACGCTCCTCGATCTGAGTTTCCAATCTGTGACATCGGTGCAATCAGTGGATCAATCGGGATTCACCCGCACGTTCAACGGACTGGTGGCAACAGTCACATCTTTGGTGATCGCCTGGCCTGTCGGGCCGAGGAGTTCCAGCTTGTAGGTTCCCGGGGGCAGCACGAAGCGCGGAGCCAATCCGGACTGGCCGCCGCGGCAGTCGGCCCCCGCAACGGCCTGCACGGCGAGGGGCTTGCCGGCTGCATTTTTCACCAGCACCTTGCCGCCGTTGAGCGTTGCCGTGCCGGTGAGCGCCACCGTGACCGGTGTCAGTGGGGTGCCGCGCTTGGCCTCGCCGAACAGCACGTTGGACTCCTGGCCCTCGTTGGCCTGGATCAAGTCCAGCTGACCGTCGCCGTTCAGGTCGGCCAGGGCTGCCGCTTGCGAGTTGAACACCTTGTGCGTCAGCCCGATGTCACTCGATTTGTCAGTGAATGTACCGCCGCCGACGTTCTTGAAGTAGCGGTTACTGCCCCGCAAGCAGCAGACCACCAGGTCCGGCTTGCCATCGTTATCGAAATCCCCCCAGGCAGCGGAGACGGCCCCAGGTATGGGGTTGGCCAGGTCGCCGGCGTTGGGTGTCACATCGGTGAACCGACCGGTGCCATCGTTGCGGAGCAGTTGGCAGCGGCCGTCGGCTTGAGGCACAAACAGGTCGAGGTGGCCGTCGCCGTCGAAGTCGCCCAGCGCCGGACCCACTTTGCCGGGCTGATAGCGAATACCGGCATCGGCTTTGGGGGCGAACTTGCCGTTCTGGTTCACAAACAGCAGTCCCGTCCCGGCCCCGTAGAGGAAATCGGGTTGGCCGTCGCCGGTGAAGTCGGCCACGGCCAGGGTGTCGCCTTTCACGTCGGAGGCCAGCCCGTCCGGCCCGAGGCCCCAGGCGGTGGACGCGTCCTCGAACCACATCCCCGGCGACCCGTCGCTTTCCCCGGCCCGGAAGTAGAAGGCGCTGTCGCCATCACCGTTGCACACTTTCAGCAGCAGCGTGTTCTTGCCCGGCTGCAGCTTGAGCGTGAGTAGCGCCTGATCGGCAGCGGCGGCCCGGTGCACGTTCTCGGCATGGATGGACTTGCCGTTGAGGAACACCGTCAGTGTATCGTCGCTACCCAGCGAGACGGGCAAGTCCATCGCCGCCGATACCTCGATTTCGCGGTACAGGTAATTGGCGCAGTTCATGCCGAACTCGTTGAGGCTGTTCACCTCGCCGTCGCGGTAGTCCTTTTTGGCCCACTTCACCGGTATGTCGCGTTTGCCCTTGTACTCCTTGTTCGGATCGAACTTTTCGGTTTCCACCGGGAACGCGGTCTGGAAGTTGTCGGCGGGGTTGGCGGCCCGGAACATACCGATGGCATACCAGTCGCCGAACTTGGGCGGGGCGACCTTCGGTGCCGGGGACCGGACGTTCTTGTACAGCCGCAGGCCGTGGAAACCGTTGGCCAGCAGGATGTCGGGCTTGCCGTCGCCATCGAAGTCGCCCCAGCCGGCGGCGGTGAGGTTGTAGGCCAATTCCTTGGGCAGTCGGCGGGTTTCATCGCGAAACTGACCCTTGCCCAGGTTCACGAAGAGCCGGGGGCCGTTGGGAGTCGCCAGCAAAAGATCGGGCAGACCATTACCGGTGGCGTCGGCCCAGACCGCCGAGCGAGCCCCGCCCACCAATCCAGGGAGCATTACCTCGCTGAAGGTATCGCCGCCGTTCTGCAGCAATACGACCTTGTTTGCCCCGCACAGGCAAATGTCCGGCTTGCCGTCCGCGTCGAAGTCCAGGATCGTGACCGCCTGAGCCTCGGCATCAAGCTGCGCCAGGGCGGCGTAGCGGTCGAACCCGGGCATACCGGCCAGCCGGCGAATATCCTCCCCGCCCCAGCCGACGAAGTCCCGTTTCGGGTTGTAATCGAGCAGCTTGAGGCTGGCCCGCAGCCGCTGAATGCGGGCTGTCTTCTTGTGGATGGCTTCCTTGTCGCCATCGACCATGCACGGCACGATCACTTCCTTGCCGGCGAGCATATCCAGGAGCAAGCCGGGCAACTTCTCGACCTTGCCGGCATAACTGCGCAACAGATACGGCTCACCATGCGACATGCCCCACCACTCGCCGTTAGGGTACGCCTGGTACCACGTCACCCCGATGTAGGTCTCGCTGGCCCCGCCATTGTGGAAGAAGACCGCTTGCTTACCGACCTCCGCCCACTTCATGATCTCTTCCCACTCGCCGGGCCGCAGCCCACCCCGGCCAATGTTGTGCTTGATCTCGTCGGCCGGATGCTTGCCTTTGATGTCTTGCAGCTTCTTGTAAATGATCAAGTTCCGCTCCCGGTCCACCTTGGCCACTTGCATCAGGCAAATCACCTGCGACTGTTGCACGACATCGCCCAGGGCCATCGGCACCTCAACGTAGGCACCGACGGGACTTGACCAGGTCAGCACCAGCACAAGCACCGCAGCGAGCCATCGCAGGGGAAGCCGGTCGATCGGGCAAGGCGACATGAGAGGAACCCTCCATGGGGAGCCGAGAGCGGACAACCCGCGGGGACGTTATCGGGTGAATTGTCAGCGGGATGCCGCAAGCGGCCATGTCCCGCTTGCGGCCGGGTCAAATCGAGAAGGAATCACACCAGCCCCGTGAGAGGTCCGGCCGTGCAGTGGTTCGGGTTACCGAACGTCTTGATGGTATGGCCGAACCCGTGAGCCAGCGCCAGGAGCAACCGGTTGTGGGCTTCCCGCCGGTACTTGACACAGCGGCCCATCTTGAAATTCAGGCCGCCACCGACCAACACGAACGGGATGTTGTCCATCGTGTGCGAGTTCCCCTTGCCCAGCTCGTTGGTCCAGACGATCAGCGTGTTGTCCAGCAGGCTGCCGGGGCCACCGGGTTCGGGGGTCTCGGCCAGCCGCTTGGCCAGGTACGCCATCTGCTCGCAGAACCACTTGTTGATCTTGGTCAGCTTCTCGACGGCCTGCGCATTGCTATCCGGCTCGTGCGACAGGGAATGGTGGCCCTCGTCGATGCCCAGCCAGCGCATGCGGGCCTCGCCGACCGAGTTGGTGTACTGGATGGAGGCCACCCGGTTGAAGTCCGCGACAAAGGCATTAACCAACAGGTCGATCTGTTGCTTGCTGATGGCCGGCATGTTGTTGTTGTCGCGCTTGATGCCCGGTTCGATCGCCGGCACCGGGTGACCGGCTGCCGCCGCCGCTTCCTTCAGCTCCTTCTCCATTTCCCGGACGAAGGCGGTGTGCTCATCGAGCAGCTTGCGGTCTTCGCTGCTGACGACGCGGCCAACTTTCTTCAGGTCGTCGGTCACGGCATCCAGCACGCTGGCCAGCAGTTCGCGGTCCTTGGCCCGTCCGTACAGCTTGTTGAACAACTGGTACGGGTCGTCGATCGGGGCAATGGGCTTGTTCGGCCCGGCGTAGCTCCAGCGGGTCCAGGTGTCGGCTCGTTCGGGCACCATGACACCCAGTTCCAGCGAGCCGAAGCGGGTCCGGGTGGCCGGATCCTTCTGCAGGTAATTCTTGATCTCCTGGTCGATGGAGATGCCCTTGGCCCAGCCGGCGGGGGTGTCCGAGCCGCCCTGGATGTTGCCCGGAAACAGCTCGATGCCGGTCAGCAAGCAGCCGATGCCGCGCATATGGCCGTCGCCGTCGCCGCGGATCTTGTCCGACAGGCCGTGCAGGATCAGCGTCTGCTTCTTGAACGGCTCCAGCGGCTTGAGGCTTTCCTTCAGTTCGGTCAGCTCGCCCTCCTTGTCGGGCCAGAACGCCGACGGGATGACGCCGTTGGGGCTGAAGATGAAGACGATGCGCTGCTTCCGCTTCGTCTGATTGGCGAAGGCCAGACTGGGCAGGTTGAGAACAAACGGCATCGCCGCCGCACTGAGACCCAGATCGCGGACGAATTCTCGGCGAGTACGAGGCATGGGACAGGTCTCCAAAGGGTGGGTCCAGGCGCAAGTCGCGGGAGTGGCCCGCGGCTCCCCCGCTTACTTCGGCGGTTTCTTTTCCAGCGCGGCGATGACAGCCACTTCCAGTATCAGTTTACGCAGATCATAGTCCACTTCCGAGAAGGTTTTCGCCAGTTCCTCGGGTCGGGTCGCTCCGTAAGCCCGCAGCGGTTGCTTGACCAGATGCTGGAACAACCGCTCGGCGAAGGTGGCGGGCACTTCGGGGCTTTGCGCCAGGAATTGCGCCAGCTCCTTGGCACCACTGAAGCGCGCCACGGTACCGTCCCGCGTCTCGTAGCTGCCGCTGGCGTCCACCGGTTTGTCCCGGTCCTTGTCGCGGTATCGGCCAACCGCGTCGAAGTGCTCCAGTGTAAAACCGATGGGGTTCATAATTCCGTGGCAACTGGCGCAGGCCAACGCCTTGGTTTGCAGGGTCACCCGCTCTCGGGTCGTCAGCGTCGGATGCAGATCGGGCGACAACGGCGTGAACGCCTCCTGGGGTGGGCGGATTAGCACACCCAACAGCCCCCGGGCCACAAACACGCCGCGGTGAATCGGCGA